>Ga0265301_10002102_pt1 | contig 23973 bp, 48 predicted proteins | sample AusTroGonzalo_MG_2_FD_193488 | JGI IMG/M metagenome (GOLD analysis project Ga0265301, IMG submission 193488) | Bovine rumen microbial communities from tropical cattle in Woodstock, Queensland, Australia - Gonzalo_04 | ecosystem: Host-associated > Mammals > Digestive system > Stomach > Rumen ... | reverse complement strand
CAATCCTGACGGCACAGACCAGACGCTGTGTTATGTTTATAGTTCTGATTTGGAATACGCATGTGCAAAGGCTCATGCTGAATTGAAGGAAAAACTGTTGGAATATTATGGTATGTATTAAGGAAAAGAGAACCAATGAGCAGACTGATTGATGTGATAAAAGAAAACTGGGTTGCTTTTATATCTTGTTATTATCAATCGTTACGGAAATAGGGAAGTGGATGATACATAAACATGTCTGGAAGGAGAACCGATGAGCCTGATAGATAGAGAAGTACTTTATGAAAAAGCTTGCGGTTTAGAAGCACAAGCAGTACAAGCACTTGCGTATGTCGGAAAGATCGCAAATGACGAAACCAAAATTGAGGAGTGGAGAATATGGTCTGCAATCCTTGCAGAACGGACAGCGTTTAAACACGATATTTTTGATGCGCCTGAAGTAAAGCCAGAAATGAAGTGGATACCATGCAGCGAGAGGTTACCGGAAGAATTTGGCGAGTATTTAGCGTACAGAAAAAACGGAACAGTTGAAAAGATGTTTTACAATCCGATTCTAACAACGAGATATCCAAAAGGATTCTCGATTGTAAATAACAATTTTTCATGGCGGCAAGATAATGTAACCGCATGGATGCCATTGCCTGTATTGCCTGAACCGTATGAGGGGGAATAAAAATGAGGCTGATTGATGCTGATGCTCTTGTGACAACAATTAAGGGATTGTGTGCTTTGGCAGATATTCTGAATGGATACAGAACAAAACCAACCATGACATCTGATGAGATAATTAGGGTGATAGAGAATTCGCCAACCATAGAGACAGAGAGGAGAAAATATGAAAATTAACATTGTAACAGTAAGATGGTGGGATGGATATTTGGAAACATTTGAAGCGACAGAGGTTCGTTTTGGGTGCGACCTACTCTGGATGCGATTAACCAATGGGTCAAACAGGCATATACCTGTGAGACATATTAGATGGTATTCAACAAGTATCGAGAGTCACGAACCAGAGGTGGAGAAGGATGGGAAGGTTGATTGATGCTGATGCTTTGATAAACTACATTCAAGGATCTATTAATATGCGCTATATGAGATGTGAGTGGGAAAAGGTAGAAGGGCTTGAGTTAGCTCTGTCGTATGTCAATGATGCCGCTACAGAGTCACAATGGATACCTTGCAGTGAGAAATTGCCAAAAGAAAAGGTTAGAGTACTCGTTACTAAAAAAATCAATTCATATAATGGTGAGCATTGGAACTATAAATATATACCAGACATTGATTATATTGACGGTAATGCCCATTGGCATGAGAACGGATACAATAAAATTATCGCATGGATGCCATTACCTGGGCCGTATAAGGAGGAATAAAAATGAGGTTAATTGATGCTGATGCGTTATGGATGGAGATAATACACCGCATTGACCATTGTAATGACACTCTTGATATTATCGAGGAAATGCCAACAGTGTCACAGTGGATACCATGTAGTGAGAGGTTGCCAGAGATAGGAAAAAAAGTCTTATTGTCAGAGCCGAATGATATGTTTTTAGCAGAGTATTACGGTGATGGAAATCCAGAAGGAGTATGGCACATTGGGTATATTGACGGAATACACCACTATCTGCAAGACATTAAAGGATGTGCATGGGTGCCGTTGCCTGAACCGTATAAGGGGGAAACGAAAGCTAAAGAAGAAATCCAAAAAAATTGTATTGGACATGTTTATACAACTCAAGAATTTATTGATTGTGTAAGAAGAGGAAGTATTATTTCGGATGACGGCACAGGATATTTCCATGACGGTGAGAACGAGACATCTGTTAGCGTCTGGAAATGTAACTTAAACAAAGCGAAGGAAAAATATCCATATGTCTGTTGGTATAACAAATAGTGCTTGGAAGGGGGAAATATGTCTGAATTAGTAAATACTATACATATTGATATACCAGATAAAACAGAATTTGGAAGAGAGTGTTGTATCTGCGGAGAGGTGTTTAATCTTATGGAAATCAATGACCCGACAACTATTTGTCCTAGGTGTAGAAGACGATTGATGGAATTGTTTTACGGAGAAATAAAAAATGACGATTGAAGAGTTTAACAAATATATTAGAAAACAACCGCTTCAAACATACATTGTTGAAATCAAACTTAAATATAATCATGAAACAGAATATAGATATACAAATGAGATTCTAATTGTCGAGAACGGATGCGACTATGTTTGGTTGCAAGATTGGAATGAGGGTGAAGAGGATGTAGAGATATTGAATTGTGTTGCTCTTAATGATATCGACTTATCTTTACAGTGGATACCATGCGATGAAAAGCTGCCAGAAGAAAAAGACACTGGAATACTTAAAAAACTTGGTATAAACAAAAGATCGGATTATGTCATCGTTACCATTGAAATAAACGGTGACAAAGTGACAGATGTAGCTTGTACATATGATGGCTCATGGAACTGGGATAAAAAATACGCTTTTCCAGATTACAAGGTTACTGCATGGATGCCACTACCAGAACCATATAAAGGATGTAATTATGAATAACGCAGAAAAATTTAAAGAAATATTTGATATATATGCAACAGAGATGTGGGCTTCATCTGAAGCACAATTTCTTAATTGGCTCAATGCTGATTATATTGATGAAGTGCGGAATGCTGAGTGGATAAAAGCACACGGCATGATGCCGCCAGAAATGGCAGGAGTGTATTACTGCTCTGAGTGTGACGGAAAAGCAATGCGAGACTATAAGTCACATAAACAAATATTAACCGATTGGTGTCCACATTGTGGGTCAAAAATGGAAAAGGATGACAGAAAATGATAATTACAACAAAAACATCTATCGCATTTCGTATTCCTGAAGATAGTGAGTCGCTCAACACTTTCGTTAAAACAAATAATGTTGGCGAATGGGAAGAAATAACTTGCTGTGATTGGATTATCTATCAGCGTAGCGATACTGTACATGTTGGAAATCAAAGAGGTGAACAAGAATGAAAAAGAAAACACATATGAAAATCATGAACAAAGCAACAATCAAAATCTACTTTAATGACGGCAAGGTTGATGAAATACCTTCTCGCATATGGGATGATTACGAGTACAATGATGGATTATTCGTTGTCAAGCGCAGAGGGTGCTGGATTGGCATATACAACATGAAATGTGTGGATTGTATAGTGGTGGGGTAATGATATGAGTGTAATTATTGACAATTTGGATGTGCCAAATTCATGTGAAAGTTGCTACTTTAGATGTTGGTCAAACTTTCACCAAACTTCGGCTTGCGAATTAGAGAATGGCACTCCGGCATTTGACGATTATAGTCGTGATTATTTGGATAAAAAACCAGGGTGGTGTCCGATTAAGGAATTTCCGCATGGATATTGGATTGATACTGGTAGCGGTCAAGAATGTAGTCGATGCCATGAAGTTCAATATGGCTATGATAGCGGAAGATATTATTGTCAGAATTGCGGCGCAAAGATGTTAAAGGAGAATAACGGTGAGTAAATACATAATCGAGATTGAGGATGAACCGTTTAGCAGAGATGACGATTTCGAACATTATTTGTATAGAGCCAAACGTTTCAAGTCGTTGGTGTTTGATAGTGACGGGATAGACAAATTAGAACCATTTGATCCTGATAAATATGATTTTGATGAAGTGTATGATGAAGCGTATAAGAATGGACTCAATGATGCGTGGGATGCGGCGAGAAAACTTGCTCATATGAACGCTGATGTGCGAGAAAATATTTTTGGCGATGATTGGGACTATGGACATATTTATCAAAATACTGCATCAGAAGCAATCGCAAAAATCCGCGAGTATGAGGAGCTGAACGGTAGCATTGAGGTGGGCGACGAGGTTAGATTAATAAATAGCACTGGTATTGTTACTAGAAAATACTATGACAGTGGCATACATTACAATGTTGTATGGTCAAGTGGAAATACTGGATTCTATGGTGAATCAGATTTAAAAAAGACAGGCAGACGGTTTACTGAGATTGCCGAATTGCTGAAGAATATGAGGGAGGGGCAAGATGAATGAATTGAAACTATGTCCGTTCTGCGGTGGCGAGGCGATAAGAAACCATAAAAAAGAACTGGAAACATGGATTGTGGAGTGTTCAAATCAGTGTTGTCCTGCGTCATATATGATTGGATGGGACTATAATACAGAAATAGAAGCAATTGCTGCATGGAATAGAAGGATAGGTGAACATGATGAGATTAATTGATGCGGATGCGCTATGTGAAGCGTTATTGGATAGATGGAGCATAGCAGACACACATAAAGAAAAGTTAATACAGGCAGTTATGGCAGATGTTGTTACTCCAATTGTTGTTTCACAGCCGACAGTGCCACAGTGGATACCATGCGGTGAGAGATTGCCTGAAAAAGATGGCGCATATTTGGTAGCCTGTGATACTAAATCTAAATATAATCCGTATGTGTATGATGTAATGACATTCGCAAACGATTTATATCAAATAGACGAATATGATTTCTGTAATAGAAAAGGTGAAAAAGGATGGTTTTATTGCGATAGAGAATACGGATTTTTAGAAGACTATAGCGTAGTTGCATGGATGCCATTGCCAGAATATTACAATGAGAATAATGATGAGATGATTAATACTATACTTAAACCATTCGTAGTCGAACAACCATACAATGTCGCATCTGGAGAATTTTATATGAGTAGCGCAAAAGTAGAGGAGAATAACGATGAGATTAATTGATGCTGATGCTTTGTTACCGCTGTTATACAAACGCCGTGATATGTACCAGAAGTGGCTTGAAGATGCCAAAAAACAAGGAAAAGATGCGGTATATAACGACGTAATGAGGATGATGATTACTTTGAGCGCGTGTATTGCCGATGTTATAGATCAGCCAACAGTTGAAATAAATGACAAATCATGAAGGATGATTCGGCCGGATACAGATCCAATTCATACAGATATGCAGATGGTGGTAGAGTATCTTGCATACACGGCGAAGTATGCAGAGAGTATCTTAAAGGTTGCGGTGGTATACTTTCGCCATATTGTCCTTATGAATGCAAGCATTATATGCCAGTAAGGAGAGAAGATAATGGTAAACAGTGGTAAAATTGAAATTGTTGCTAAAAATTATTTTCACAACGACGACTATCTAAGCAATTTGAAATCATTGTTGGAGAAAATCTATATTGATGGTTTCAAAAAAGGTGTTGAAAAAACCGAGCAAACCGAGCAGTGGATTTTCTGCAAAGATAAAGAACCACCAGCGATAGAAAATGTACAGATTATGGTTGTTGATGATTGCGGAGATACCCCCTATACATATAGTGAATGCGGGTGGAAATTAGGTGACAATTGGGTTGTTAATAACGATGTTTTGCATGATGAAGTAGTGGCTTGGAAACCAATGTCAAAGTCACTTAGCGTTGAACAGCTTAAAGAAATGGGGTATTTGTGATTATGAGCATAAAATCAGATAAAATTCTTAATGGCGGCGGACAATTAGTTAATCTAAGTACTGGCGAGCTTAAGGATGTCGTTGGTTTATATAATGCTATTGATAACATTAAAAGTGTTATCGAAAATGCAGTTAATTATGCACAAGCCGTAGAAGAAGAAAATGATGCTCTTAAATCTAACGTGTGGAAAGACGAACAGCTACGATCAATGAAAGAACAGCGTGATCGTATGTTGAAAGATTATCAGCGCGGATTCCCAATTAGCGAAGATGAACAAGAACGCATCAATAATTGGGCGACTCGTCATAGAAGATTGTACCATCCAACAAACGGCAATGTTAAATACGATGGTTGCTCGATTGTTTACGAATTTAGTCCAACGTCATTGGGTACGGTTGGCACAGCATATTGTGAACAGTGTATGAGAAAGTTGCGGAAAGAACTTGGCGACATTGACGATTATACATCTTGGGGAGATTATTTCGATAAGAAAAGGAAGTTAAATGGCAAATATGATGCTGAATTTGAGTTTCAGAGTATATGAGGTGTGAATTATGATTGGATTATATATAACTGGAGCAATTTTGGTTACTACATGGATATTTTGGAGTGTTACTGATTGGTATTACAGAAAACATCCGATGGAACTATTTGAATTAACTCATGGTGGTAAACCGGCGTGGGATGAGATTGTGTTTGCAATTATGCGAGTTGTTAGCATACTGGGATTAGCATACTGTGTAGTATATTTATTTATTACTTGGAAATAATAATTTATTAAAGGAGATATTTTTATGGCAGAAATGACTAGAGAAAATGATTTAATTCTAAAACCAAACGAGTTCGCATATATATTGGATTTAACCAAGGGTGGAACTCAATGTGGGTGTGGGCCGTTTAAGCTCAGTATGAGCGCATCTGACCAGATTGTTTCGTTTGATGAGACAACTAAACGACTTGTGCCGTCCACTCAGGAGAAAGCAATTAGGCCGTTTGTGACTGTAAAAGAAAACGATTATGTTATACTAACAAATCCAGCAAAAGATGGATCTCATCCGAGAGCTGGCACAACTAATAATCAGCCGGAACTGTTATTTGGTAAAAGTGTGGTTATACATGGCCCAGCGTCATTTGCACTATATCCGTATCAGGAAGCGTTGGTTATTGCCGGACATGTGCTTAGATCGAGCCAATATTTGCTTGTAGAAGTATACGACACATCAGAGCTTAATGACAGTGACTATGAAATTGGTGAGCGTATTATTATTCGCGGCGACAAAACTCCGTTCTTCATCCCCACTACTGGATTGAGAGTTGTTCCAGATAACGATGGTAAATATGTTCGTGATGCTGTTACACTTGACCGATTAGAATACGCCCAATTATTAAACGAGCAAGGTGAAATGCGTTATGTAAAAGGCCCAGCAATTGCATTCCCAGAAGCAGATGAGACGTTTATTATTAACGATAAAACTGGTAAGCCTAAATTTAGGGCAATAGAACTTAGTGATATTAGTGGTATTTATCTTAGAGTAATCGCTCGCTACGAAGACGAGGATGGCACAGTTCATGAACCGGGCGAAGAATTATTTATCACTGGTAAAGATCAAAAGATTTTTTATCCACGACCTGAAGTAGCAATCATTAGTTACGATGGCAAAATTCTTCATCATGCCATTGCAATTCCGTCTGGAGAAGGACGCTATGTTCTCCATAGATTAACTGGCGATGTAAAGACGGTTAAAGGGCCTCGTATGTATTTGCCAGATCCTCGCACCGAAGTAATTGTTAAGCGTAAACTTAGTGAAAAAGAATGTAAGCTGTGGTATCCTGGCAATAAAGATGTGCTCAAACATAATGATATTATGCCGACTACGACGCTCGATTCTATCAACGAATTATCTGATGCTTTCGCTAAATTAGGATCAACCATTACAACAACAAGCTATTCGCCGTCCTCAGTTACATTATGTGCCAATAGTTTAGATAATGGTTTTCTTGGTCAAGATGATTCATCAATTACTGTCAACGACGGATTTAATCGTGGTAATACATATAGTAAGCCGAGAACGATTACTATTGACAACAAATATGATGGCGTTGTAACCATTGAAGTATGGACTGGATATGCAATTAATGTCGTTGGTAAAGACGGTAAACGCAAAACAATAGTTGGACCGCAGACTTATCTGATGGAGTATGACGAAACGCTTGAAGTTGTACGCACTGCTGATGGTGATACGGTTTTCCTTCGTGTTGACAATGACCGTATTGATGATGTAATTCACGCCCAGACTAAAGATTTTGTTGATGTTGATATTGCTGTGACATATTGCGTCAATTTTACGACTACACATCAGGATAAATGGTTTAGTATTAAGGATTATGCAGATTATTTAATTGACCATGAACGATCAAATATTAAAAAAGCGGTTAAAGAATATTGTCTTGAGGAATTTTATTCCGACGGTGCGAATATTGTAAAGAATGCTGTTACTCCTATTGTTCAGAGCGGTGGTAGTAAGAAGAATTCTGACGATATTACTGCTGTTGGTAAGTACTTTAGCAACGGTATGTATGTGGATAGCGTTGAAGTGTTGAATATTAAAATTGCCAACAATAATGTCCGCGAAATGTTAGACAGACACCAGGCTAATATTGTTGCCAAGTCGCTCGAACTTAGTGCTGCTACTAAAGAAATGGCAGTAACCAAGGAACTTGAAAAACTTCGTGCAGAGCGATTGCAGCTTGAATATGAACGAGCAATGAATGAAATTGACGTTAAAAATAAAACGACCATGGAACAGATTGCTCGTGATGCACAGATTTCAAGAGCCAAGGAAGATAACCAAAAAGCAATCAAGGAAGCAGAGAAGAATCTGCAGCCAATTCTTGATGCAATCCAAGTTGCTGAACTTGCTCGTGATAAGAAAGACTCTGATCAGACGCTTGCTTGGCAGAAAGAACATGATAAGCTTGAGGTTGATAAGCAAAAGGCATATACTGATGCTGTGAAGAAGGTTGTTGACTCCATCAGTCCAGAACTTGTAGCGGCAATTACAACGAGTTCTAAAGCCGACATGATTAAGGAGATTGCTCAGTCACTTAGTCCGTATGCACTGGCTAGTGAGAATGAGAGCGTTGCTGATCTGGTTGACAAATTACTTCGTGGCAGTGGTCTTGAGGGTGTTATTAATCTTCAGATGGTGGATACATCTGAGACAAAGTAATGTAACTTGTGGGAGTATTTTATATATGGGCGGACTTAATTGTTCGCCCGAAAAAAACATTAATCATATATTAAACAAAACTATTGACAAAATCGACTTGATAGTGTATTATAGTGGGGTAATTGTTGGAGGTGCCTATGGCTATTGAGAAACATCATTGGACTACTGACGAGATCGTTGAGTTTGTGAAGAAGTATTATGGGATAAAGTTGTATTGGTGGCAGAAGCTTGAATTGTGGTGGTTTTGGTTGAGAAATCGACATAAGACATATTATTTGTTTGATGATTTATTGTGGGGAATCTCAAATAAATAATATATTAAGGAGTAATAATGAAAGAAATAACTAATCGTTACATTTATTGTACTACAAATCTTATTAACAATATGGAATATGTTGGTAGAAGAACTTGCCATTGCGCAATAGAAGAAGATGACTACTTAGGCAGTGGAACGGCATTTTTGAAAGCGCTTAAGTTATATGGCAGATAGAATTTTAAGAAAAAAATACTTAAAGTGTGTAAAACTGAAGCAGAACTATATAAGCAAGAACAAAAGATAACTCAAAAACTTGACGTTGTTCGTAATAGAAAATATTACAATTAGGTTTATGGCGGTGCGCCAAGATCGGAAGGGTTTAAATACACAGAAGAGGAGATCGAAAAAATGAACTACTTAGAAGAGATGATGAGTGATGAAATGATATATGGTGTTAAAGTAAAGGATAGAAGTGCGGAGCATAAAAGACCGCAAGTTATTCTTTCGTATATCGAAACCGTAGAAGACAAAGTCATCGGTCACTTTATGACGATAACGGACGATTTATATAGCAATGATAAATCAAAAGTGTTTAGCAAAGGAAATGATCATTTTACTCATAGATATATGAATGAAAATGAAGATGTTGTTCCGTGGATGCACAAAGAAGGATATATGCTTGTGGATAAAGATAAGTGGAGCAATTACTATATGTGTGTTCACGGTTTTGGAGATTTTAATCAAGCTGTAAGTGAAATAAATGCCAAGTCCAAGATATACAAGGAAAGAATAAACAGTAATAAATCCAAGAAAAATACCAATGTGACCACTGTTGACAAGAGTGGTTTTGCTTCCAAAACTAACACTATTCAGTTTGCAGATTCAAACATGAACCATATTGCACGTTTGGCAAAAACTTCAAACGACTATCGCAATTTCATGGAGTTGTATCGCAGATTTGAGGACGTCGGGTTTACCAATGTTTATCACGCAGTTACTGGCTCTGGATCAATCACAGCTGCCGATGCCGAAATTATTAGAAGTGGTAAACTTAAATGTTCTGCCGATGATGTTAAGAGAGCAACCTCTGTTCTTACATATGAATTGAAGTTCAAAAACATCGTAAGTGAAGTTGGCGGTCGCGGAGATTACTTCAAGATTGCTCTTGCATTTTGTTTTAATCATCCAGAAATTGATAACGAATTTCTGCTGAAAAGACTGCGCAAAAATTATGGGAAAATGACAAAGATTAAGTCGATTAGAGACGCTCTTCTTCAGATTGAGAAAATCTATAATTATCGGAGAAATCCCAAGGTGTCTATTGAACATGATTATCTAAGAAGAAATAGTGCTAAATAATTAATATTCATAATATATTAAAGGAGAAATCATTATGTATTGTCCCAAGTGTGGCAAAGTTCTCAAGATGAAATTATTCTTTGATGGCACCACAAACCACGGTATTCGCAGTTACATTTGTGACTGCGGGTACACCGTAGACAAAGATCCGGCAGGATTGCTCCATAGCAACATAATGGATCGTTATAAATTTGATGTGGAGAATAAATATGAAATACGATGATTTAGTTGGCAAAATTCAAAAAGCCAAAGAGGATTACTACAACTATGGCACGTCGCAACTTACAGACGAAGAATATGACCGGCTTGTTGAGCAAGCCAAACATCTTGGATACGTCGAAACCGTTGGTGCATCACCAGTTGACAGTATTGCTAAGATCACACATCAGCATCCAATGCTGTCGCTTGACAAAATTCATTCCGAATTTGAAGTCAAGAAGTTCATTAAAGACAGACAGTGCTTGGCAATGTATAAAGCTGATGGATTGACAATTTCCGCTACTTATCAGGATGGTATTCTTGTGCGTCTCGAAACTAGAGGCGATGGTAATGTTGGCAATGATATTATGCATCACGCAAATTCCATCAGTAATCTACCGAAGGTTATCAATCGCATTGGCAAATATGTTATTGATGGTGAATGCGTAATACTGCAAGGCGATTTTGATAGCATCAACACCAATGGTGAGTATAAGAACCCTCGCAATCTTGCAGCCGGATCTCTTAATTTGTTGGACGGCGCTGAATCTGCGAAACGACATTTGAAGTTCTATGGTTGGGATGTAATTGAGGGTGGTAGTAACAATAGTTTATGTGCTAATCTTATTGAAGCCAATTTCCTTGGATTTGAAACTGTTTATAAGTATATGTTGAATGGCGCTGAAACAATGGAAGAGATCACGAGAATCTTGACATTAATCAAGAACAATGCCAACAAAGAAGGTTTTCCAATTGATGGTGTTGTAATCAAGTATGATGATATCCAATACGGAAAATCGTTAGGAATGACAGAACATCATCCGCTTGGAGCAGTAGCATATAAATATCAAGATGAAACTTATGCAACAAAGCTTAAGGAAGTTATCTGGCAAGTTGGTAAAACTGGGCAAATTACACCGGTAGCAGTATTCTCTCCATCAGTAATGATTGATGGTAGCGAAGTTGAAAGAGCAAGTCTTCATAATTTGAGTATTATGAATGAACTTGGATTAACTAATGGTTGCACTTGCTACATATACAAAGCGAATCAAATCATTCCCCAGATTGATCACGTTGATCAGGATGGTAATGGTGCAATTGCAGTTCCTTCTGTTTGTCCAATTTGCGGAGAACCGACAAAAATTGTCAAAGATAACAACACCGAAGTGCTGATGTGTGTGAATGAGGATTGCGAGGGTAAACTGTTGGGCAAGCTCACACATTTTGTCAGCAAAAAGGGCATGGATATTGATGGATTATCCGAAGCAACGCTTCAGACATTTATTAGCATGGGTTGGCTTCATAGTCTCGGCGATATTTATTTGCTCAATGCATATCAGTCCGGAATGTTGCACTTGTCTGGGTTTGGCAAAAAATCTGTTGATAAATTGCTGAAATCAATCGAAGCAAGCACACATGATGTTGATCCTCGTAAATTTATTACGGCACTGAGCATACCGAACATCGGCGCTGGACAAACCAAATTAATCTTTGCTCGTTTCCACAACATTAACGAGTTTGTAAATGCAATCGACAGCGGATTTGATTTCTCGTCAATCCCTGGTATTGGGCCAATATTGAATAAAAACATTTACACTTGGATGAAGAAAAACCGCTCAGAATTCAATTTCTTGCGTAGTATTCTGAGTTTCCAGAGTGATAATATTATGAATAAGCCGACCAATAATGGAGCGCTTTCTGGGAAATCATTTGTTATTACTGGTAAACTTCAGAATTATAGCAACCGTAATGAACTGGTCAAAGCAATTGAGGATAATGGCGGTCATGTGGCGAGTTCAGTTAGCAAAAACACTGATTATTTGATTAATAACGATGTCGCATCAACCAGTGGCAAGAATAAACGAGCGAAGGAACTTGGTGTCGAGATAATTTCTGAAGCTGATTTTCTCAAACTTATTAATTAAATATTAAGCAACACATAGACAATAATAACAATTTTTGGTATAATACGAACCGAGGAGTTGGTTATGAATAGGGTTAAAAATATATTGTATAAATTGAAACCGCGATGGTATGTCTGTCGCGATGTGGTTATGGTTATCTGGCTTGGTTACGAATGGCTAATTCCTCGGTGGTTCAAAGACGACCGAAGAAGATAAATAATTTATTAAAGGAAAATTGCCAATGAAAGAATATTTATTTTGTGAAGATACACTGCCTCAAGCATATCACAAAGCGCTAACGACATTATATTATTGCGGCGACGTTACTGACTGTGCCGACTGGAACACACGACAGAAAGAATTATCTGCGACAATGGTAATCCAATATCCGCTACGAGAACCGATGATATCAAAATGCTTTATTGGCGGGCCAGAAGAACTTCAGCAATACGTCATGGAAATGTTGGATGGTATTCTGGATTTCGAAGTTGATCGTGGCAACTGGACATACACATACCATCAGCGTATGACGGAATATCCTGGGCGTGAAGGTTATCTAATTAATCAGATTAGTTTTGTGATAAATGAACTTCGTCGCAATCCGTCGAGTAGAAGGGCGGTTATGTTTATTCGTAGTATTGATGATATTGGTTCTGATGATCCAGCTTGTTTACAGCATATCCAATATTTCATTCGCAATGGTGAACTTGATTGCGATGTGTTATTTAGGTCAAATGATGCCGCCAAAGCAACATTTATGAATGCGTTTGCATTGATTATGTTGCAGAAACGAATCGCCGATGAACTTGGTGTTAAAGTTGGCACTTACACACATCGAGCGAATAGTTTTCATTGCTACGAAAAAGATTGGGAACTTCTTCATGGATATGCGTGGCGCATTGATACTGCTGAAGACAAAGAAGATATTACTTATGAGTATGACGGTGATTGGAAAGACATCATGGACGAAGCAATACCAATGATTATGGAGAAAGTTGAGACGCTGAAGAACAATGATTAAAATTCTCAATGTTAATGCCGATTGGACGGCGGCGAAAAATGAGTGCAGAAATACAGTTAATAAAGATCCGACAGACAATGTTCCGTCCAAACAGTTTATACATAATTTGTTAATCTCTGAACATTCGCCGATTAGATTAATTACAATTCGGTGGAAATGGCCAAACATTAAAAGCTGGGTCGCGACGCATTAATTGAAGTGCCTTTACACAGTAATGTGTAAATGAAAACGGTGTGAACCAATCTTACAAATTGGGGTGTATTAAAAATATGCTATCGGTGAAACCCCTATACTTAGGGCAATACCGAGAAGGAAAATTATGGCTGGAATATATATTATAAGAAATCTTGTTAACAATAAAGTATATATTGGACAATCAATTGATATAAAAAGAAGATGGGGAGAACATAAGCGTAAATATAAACAAGAGTCGGAAAGAAAAGATTCTTATTTGTATAAAGCGATGTATAAATACGGTGTTGATGCATTTTCTTTTGATATCCTTGAAGAATGTGATAAAGAAAAATTAAATGAACGTGAAATATATTATATTTAGAAATATAATTCTACAAATCGTGATGCTGGGTACAATATATCAACCGGCGGGAATCTTAATTCTTATTTATTAAATGAAGATAATCCAAATTCAAAAATGACATCTGAAGAGATTTGGGATATTAGGGAGTCGTATAATAAACATGATGACAAACAGAATGTTTATAAAAAATACGCTGACAAAATTAGCATAAATACATTCAATGATATCTGGCATGGCAAAACATGGAAAAATATCCATTTAGACGTTTATACAGACGAAAATAAAAATTTTCATAGAAACAATTATGATAAAGTTCAATCTCATGAATCAATTAAAGTTGTTACAGATGAACAAGTAATATTGATAAGAGATGAATACAACAAAGGGCGGTTATCGTGCGCTGAAGTATTTGAAATTTCAGGGATAGAAAACTTCAATACATTTATGGATGTTTGGAACAATAATACATTTAAGCACATACAGAGCGATCTTCCAAATAATAGAAAAAAGCACACAAAACCAAAAGGACGTCAAAATGGATGTAGAAATAATAATGCCAAATTTTCACAAGATGAGGTTGACACTATTAGGCAGATGTATAAAGACGGGATGAAAGTACCTCAAATCTATGAAAAGTTTAAATCACGTTCGAGTATTAAAACGATATATCACATTGTTAACAATGAAACATATAAAACAGAATAATTTCTTTTTGTAACGACTATTCCGAAAGGAAGTACAGCGGAGACGTACCGCTGGAAGCGCACCGCATCCTAACACTTATGTGTGGATGATGAGATAGTCTAATCCGTCTGTTGAAAACAGAGTTAAAGTACTCAGTAATGAGCGGTATAAATGTTTGCACGACACTGGCTTGGTTGGGATAAGTGGATATCAACACAACGTAGTGATAGAACCGGCGTAAATCGTGATGAATCTCCGCAAGATACACTTGTTAGCATGGATGTCAATGCTAATGCACAAGCGTTGATTAATGTTGCTAGATGGAGATTATGTTATCAGGCGTCGCCGGAAACTCGCCACCATATGGAAGAACTTAAGGTTGCAATCCGTGATGATTGCGACCAGAAAGAACTGTCGAATGTGATGGTACCGAATTGCGTATATCGTTGTGGATGTCCAGAATTCTCCACATGCGGATATTGGAAACAATTTCAGCAGTGGGCAACGCATCATGGTTATAACTTAATGGATATCCATGAACGCTACGATGCTTACAATAAATATTTTTACGACAGGAGAAACAACGATGGACAAAATCAAACGACATGAAGAATTATGTGAGCAAATACATTCAACATATATCCAGAAGAATGCGGCTTATGGTGATTCTTTTGGACGCAGTTTTAGCGATTGGGGTCTTGCTGCTTGCGCTGTTCGTATCAGTGATAAGTATAATCGTTTTGTTAATTTATCAAAGCATCCTGAAGTTGATAGCGGCGACGAAGCGATTACTGACACGTTAATTGACATGGCGAATTATTGTTTGATGACTGTAATAGAATTGGAGAATAGTAATGAGTGAAGTAATTAGAATTTATCTTGCTGGGCCATCTTACTTCGAAGAAGATGAAGGGGCTAGTTGGAGAGCAAAAGCAACGCAGATGTTTAAGACTGTGACAGAGGATTTAGATTGTACCGTAAAAATTATCAATCCACTTGATTTCTTTAGCTATTCAGAAGTCAAGCATCAATCTGATACACAAGTCAAGCAATACTATATGGATCAAATACTACATTCGCGATTGGTGCTTTGTAATTTGGATAGAACTAGAACAAGTCCAGGAACAGCACAAGAACTACAGTTTGCAGTAGATAATAAAATTCCGGTGGTTTCATTTTCGACAGATGAGGAAGTATATCCATGGTTGAAGGTTGATAGTCAAGTGGTATTTCCGTCTATGTTGCAAGCGATTGATTACGTCATTGATTATTATTGCAGATAATCAATTATTAAAGAGATGAGGTGATTAACATTAGTTATCTGACTGGCAAGTGCGATTGTTACGATACGCTCGTAATGATTCACAAGGTCACTGATTTTAGTAATGTTCGTATATACGCTGCGAACAATGGTTTAATTCCGTTGCGTATTGACTCGCAAAAGGATTTGATGCCGTATTATCCTTATTTGATAACTAGTATGTCATCGTCCAAAGAAGACGGCATTGACGCTCATCTATCGGAGCGTTCATACATCGACATTGAAGAAGAAGATCGGCTCAAATGGCGATTAAATCAATTAAAAAAATATTATAGACGTTGTAAAAGAAATCACGAGCCGTTTGACGATAAAGAAGCAATCAAAAAAATTTGCGTATGGAATAATGGTGAAGAAAATTATGAAACTGAGTTGGTAAAGCGAGTAAAGTACGCTGGCGAGAGAGCAACATACGACGGACTACATATTCCAATGTTTGATGCAAGTCGCAAGCGGTTATTCGAAGATATGGTAGATGCAGGATATAACGGACTCCGTGCGTGGACATGGTGTTTTGGTTGGAGAAGGTTGGTAGAATTCGATGGCAATAACGACGGTAAGAACTGATTTAACTTGGGAAGGTCGAGTTGGCGATATGCTTGCTACTACTAGCGAGAAAAAAATTAAGCAAACTCTCAAAGATATGACTGGTGCTGTTGATGTAGAAATATTAAGTGTTGATAGTTGGGACGAAGACGAAGATGAAGCTTAGAGAGATTATAAAAAAGGTAAGCAACCCAGAACGAAAAAGGCTTGAAATAAATTACAGAACTCATACGCCATATGATCGTGATGTTTTAGTCGGCATTTGTCATTATGATTATCCAACTGGTGAATTAATCAGTGATGATGGAGATAGCTATTATCTTGATGATGAAATGGATGGGTATGATATTTTTACCGACGAGTTTTCTGGTGATCAGTTTCTGATGGTTTGGTATGAGTCGGAATGGGTTGAATAAAACATAGCAACAATATAACCCACTATAAGGAGGTTAAAATGTGGCACAAATATATGATCTGCTGCCGTGGTGACGGCGGGTAGGTCAATGCTCGTCGAGGTTTGCGGACTGGGAGATGAAAGCTCGCTTTTGCGGAAGAATGAGAAAGGCGTGATTAATTTAGGGGCGTAGTTTAATGGTCGAAAACAGCAGACTCTAAATCTGTAAGCGCGTTTGATGCCGCTGATGAGCGTTCGAATCGCTCCGCCCTTGTGTAATAATAAATATCATATTAAGGAGAACTAATTATGAAAATTAACAATGAACCACCCACAGTTTCAACACAAAATCCGCCAGAACCAGAATATCTCGAAGTAACCACAGTCCCAGCAATCATTTACATTCCAGAGAACACCATTAAACTCGAAGTTATTGCCACTGTAATGAATGATGATTGTTCTATTAATAAAGGGAGTATGGTTCTCAACGTCGCTGCAGTTGCCGAAGCTCGCATTCAAGGATGGGATTGGGAAGGTGAGAATGTTAAATATCAGCTTACAGACGAAGCAAAGAGGGAACTCGGTCTATGACATTAGAACGAGCACTGGAGTTAATGCAAATTGAGCAACGATGTGTAGAACGCAACAACATATGTGATCACAATTGCGCCGCCTGTGATTTAGTTCAAACCGATACAGAGTTAATTGCCGCATACAAAGTTGCTCAACAATGTATAATGTCAACTATTATAAACAATAACCAATCTATTGTTTAAAATAATAAACATAAGGAGAAATAATGCCAGTATTATCACAATCTAATGCCAACAAACTTTGTATGAGTGGTATTTATCGCTGCGAACCGATGTTGGAATTGCTACCAATATATAAGCGTGACAATCCATACTGGAGTAACAATTGGACATTCAAAGTACGAATTGTCGGTGACACATACTACATGTGTGATACCTATTTTAATGAATTTATCATAGAAATAACAGATGATAATATTGATAAGTTTGAATTTGTATTTGACTTGAATGACGTTGAGAAATTTCGCGGCTTTCACTGGGGCGATTACAAATCTGAGGATAAATGGATTATATCTCTCGATTCTGGCGGCAGAACATCGCCACACTATATGATAAAGAAGAATGCTATGCCAGACAAAGAGCGTGTGGTTCGCCGCCTTAATGAAGAAATCGATTCTCTCAAGGATAAATTAATTAGTAAACGACAAGATTTAATCAAAGTAATGAATGACGAAGTAGACTTGCGATATGTGTTGTGAGGTATATACAATGACGATAAAACAAACTATTAACTTGTTATCCGGCGACAAGAACAAACCAAAGGAGTTACTACAGTGAAGTAGTTAGATTGCGACAGCGTGGAATTTGACAGCAAGTATAATATATTTATTGATGCAGATCCAGTAGAAGATCATCTGACAATTGTCGGAGTTGAGGATGGTTGGCTAAAAATCGACGATGGAGTTTGGGAAGATTATCAATGTGCAAAACATCGTATGCAAATGTGCGTTGATGCAACGCCGATGTTGGGCTACTGGCAAAGTTATCTGAGTTGGGTAAAGGATAATTAATTATGTTGAAATTAGATTTAGATTTAGAACAAGTTAATGACTTGTGTAAAATTTGCGATAGTTGCGGATTTGATGTAAATGTTAGTTGCGGCAAGTTATGTGTCGATGGATGTTCGGTCATGGGTGTAATGGGGCTGACTGGGCGAGTCGTTGAGATAATGCCAGTTACATCAGATGCAGAAGAGTTGGCAGATTTTATTAGTCAAGTTAAAGAACTTGGTGCGTATGTTGAATAAATTAGTAGAATAATTAAATCATATATTAAGGAGATATGTCATGAAACGAATTAAAATCAAAGGTAAGGAATTTAAAGTAATCCCTGAAGCAAAACTTGTCCAGGGCGAGATGTTGGAAAAAAGTTACGCTAATGATTTGAGAATTGGGATTAAACCGATTTACAAGTCAATTCTTAGACACGCCGTTCTGCATGATGAGGTTTTTAGGAGACACACTCTGAACGAGACAAATATTATTCACGCCAATGCTTATTGCGACGAGAACGACACTTGGGATGAAAAGCGTGGCATTGAGGTTTGTGCTGCCAAACTGGAACTGAAGAATCATCGTAAGCTTGCAAAACTGTATGATCGTATTTCTCGTGATTTACAAGAAGCGGCGATTATTGCGCAGAGCTTTTGTTTCCATCATGAGGATAAGGCGCAGGCGATTGAAGACGATTTATGTAGGACATTTGGACGTTTGAAAATGTGAGGTGTGATGAATGACAGTACAAGAATGGCTTGGTAAAGATAATCAGCTTGGAATCGATATTTGGAATAAAAAATACCGCTATGACAATGAAAGCTTTGATGAATGGTTAAATAGAGTTTCGGCAAAAAATGAAGAACTCAAACGTCAGATTATTGAAAAAAAGTTTTTGTTTGGCGGTCGTATTTTAGCCAACCGTGGGTTGCCTAAGTTAGGAGTAAAAGTAACATACTCCAACTGTTATGTTATTGAACCGCCAGAGGATAGCATTGAATCAATATTCGATTGTGCTAAGAAACTTGCCAGAACGTATTCATATGGTGGTGGTTGCGGTGTTGATTTAAGTAATCTTGCCCCAAGAGGAGCGACGGTCAACAATACTGCAAAACAGACATCTGGATCTGTTAGTTTCATGGATTTGTATTCGCTTGTTACTGGCTTAATAGGTCAGAACGGTCGTCGTGGCGCATTGATGTTGTCAATTTCTTGTGAGCATCCTGACCTTGAAGAATTCATTGGTGTTAAACAAAATACTGATAGGGTAACGAAAGCAAATATCAGCATTCGTATCACTGACAAATTTATGAATGCTGTAAAAAATCGAGAGCCGTTCACATTAAGTTTTACCAGACAAGAAACTGGCGAGACAATTACTAAAGAAGTTGATGCATACGAATTATTCCATAAGATTTGCGAATCAAATTGGGATTGGGCGGAGCCTGGAATGCTGTTTTGGGACAGAATTGAGAATTGGAATTTGTTAAGCTGCGATGACGAGTTCCATTATGCTGGAACCAATCCGTGTGCGGAGGAACCGTTGCCAGCTGGTGGTAGTTGTCTTCTCGGTTCAATTAATCTTGCTGAATTTGTAACTAAGGATAAACAATTTAATTTTGATGATTTCGCAAAAACCGTAGATATTGCGACAATTGCACTTAATGATGTGTTAGACGAAGGGCTTCCGCTTCATCCATTGCAAGAACAGCGAGAATCGGTTCGTGATTGGAGACAGATTGGGTTAGGCATCATGGGGTTAGCTGATATGCTAATCAAAATGGGTATTAAGTATGGAGACGATGAATCAATTGATCTTTGTAATATGATAGGATACACAATGGCATCTCAGGCAATACAAACGTCAGCATATCTTGCCAGTGTAATTGGTCATTATCCGAAGTATCACCATGACGCTGTTACGAAATCTGAATTTTACAAAAAACATGCGGAAAATGTTGATATATCTCATGGATTGGCTAATTCTCAGCTACTAACCATTGCTCCAACTGGTACGCTGTCAACAATGCTTGGAATATCTGGTGGAATTGAGCCGATTTTTGCAAACTATTATACACGCAAAACAGAGTCTCTACACGGTCATGATGAATACTATAAAGTATATACTCCAATCGTAAAGAAATACATGGACGAGCATAGTCTCACGGATGACTCTGATCTTCCAGATTTCTTTGTTACGGCACAAAATATATTTTATGAGAAGCGCATATTAATGCAAGGTATTTGGCAACAGCATATAGATGCAAGTATTAGTTCTACTGTAAATGTTCCAAATAATTTCTCTGTGGAAGAAGTTGAAAGATTATATATGACCGCATGGGAATGTGGACTTAAAGGCGTAACAATTTTCCGAGATAACTGTAAAAGGACTGGCATACTAACGCTCGACAATAATTCAACAGATGAAAAAAAGAGTATTCCAACTAAGCCTGGTCGTGGAATGATTATTCGTGTTGACAATGATACAATTGGTAAGGAACGACATTTGGTAACTGGTTGTGGTACACTTCATTGCTCTGCGTTCTTTGATCCAGATACTGGCGATTTATTGGAATGTTTTTTGAATAAAGGTTCAAGTGGTGGATGTCTATGTAATCTGACTGCTATATCTAGGATGATTTCATTGTCTGCAAGAGGCGGAATTGATGTATATAGCATTGCCGATCAGCTTCATAGTGTGCCAGCTTGTCCGTCATATGCTGTAAGAGCAGCAACCAGACATGATACATCTAAGGGTAATAGTTGCCCAGTTGCAATTGCTAATGCATTGCTTGATATGTACAAAGAAATGCAGTATGAGCTGTTTGACGACGATGGTGAATATGAACCAACATCCGATAAACTTGTTGAAGTGGCAGTTAATAATGAAATGGTAAAAGTTCCTAAACAGAAATCAAAAGCTATTTGTCCGGAATGTGGTGGCGAATTAGTATTTGAAGGTGGGTGCTCAGTATGCAAAGATTGCGGTTTTTCACATTGTAGTTGAGGAAAAATTATGAGAATACTTGCAACATTGCCGATTCAAAACAGTATTAAAGGTTGGATTTGCGCAATTACAATTTGTGCTGCAATAATATTTGGTTGTTGGTGTTTGGCTGCATTCTTAGATGATCAATCAACCAGAAACAGGATTATTAGTACAATACTTGCGATAATTTTCGTTATTGCATCGTTCATTGCGTTTGCAAAAATCCCATACTTCAAACCAGATAAATACAGATATTATATTGAAATTACAGACAAAGACAATAAGACTGAAATTCTAAACAGTTATATACTCGAAAATGTAATTGGTGATATTTATGTCATACGAGACAAGTAAGGAGTAATTAATGGAACTCGGTAATCTTATTTTTGGTCATTCGCGGGGGACATACGAAGTCCCTCGTGATCAATGGCAAGATAGATTTTGTAAATTTTTAGATAACATCGGTTGTGATTATTATGGCATTGCAGACGACCAGGATAACCCCCGTGTGAATTCTCGCGGAGGGGTTACAACAAAAATGTTTTGTCTTTATCCATACTATTGGGGCAATGACGAAGAAGAGTATAATCAACCAAATTTCGTCTATCATCCAACTGGATATAGGTTAGCTTGGTATAAGTACCCTTTACGTGATGCTTATTCCAACCAGATTTTAACCTATGAAGAATTTGACTCAATGCTGACAGATTGTGAGGTATACTATGCTACACCAATGGTGGATGAAACCGTGGATGATGTAATTGTAACTTACGACGAAGAATATGGCTGTTGGGAAGATAGCGATGATATTCCAAACGCCGAAGATGAAGAATGGAATGATTAATTATGCCAACAATAATTGCCGGCCCTGAATGTAACGGTTGTATTTATGCAACTATAGAAGAAGAAACCAAGGGGCGTATTAGAGTCTACTGTGATGCGAGAGATCGCCAATATTGGTGGGGTCAGAACGTCCCTTGTGAGGATAAGGAGATTATCCGTGATAGAACCGAAGAATTATGAATTTAATCCAGATGTTCCTATTGGAGTTGCCACCAAAGCTGGTTTCACTCTGGTAGGAAACAACCTCAAATATAATAAAATATTATACAGATATGATGATACTAGCCAACCATACGTTGAACTCAAAATCTGGGTTGAAAACATGAGTAATACAATAGTATCTGTTACCTGTAATGGCGGTGATATATACATACCGTTTTATGATCCAGATGCTCGCCACGACAATCTTGTGTACGAGAAAGTAGTGACGAATTATCACAACGAGATGGAAAAATTGGTTCGTAAAAAAATATTAAAACATGTTAGAGAACATCATGCAAAATTTCATCATAAGGAGAAAAAGCACCATGGTAACAATTAATTTTAGAAAACTTGATGACACCGCAAAAGTTCCTATTCGTGGCAGCAAAGAATCTGCCGGATATGATTTGTACGCAAATATTGTTGATGCAGATTTTATTGAGATTAAACCTGGCGAAACAAAAAAGATTGGCACAGCATTGGCCATGGCTATTCCGGATGGCTATTTTGGTGCAATATTCGCTCGATCTGGTTTAGCGGCGAGGGAAGGACTGAGACCGGCGAACTGTGTAGGATGTGTGGATCAAGATTATCGTGGCGAAATTATAGTTGCACTTCACAACGATTCTGATACGTCCAGATTTATTACGCCGAACGAAAGAATTGCACAGCTTGTTATCATTCCGTACCTTGAGGTTGAGTTTAATGAAGTGAAGAAGCTTAATACAACGAGTCGAGGCGCCGGTGGTTTTGGTTCTACTGGAGTAAAATAATGACTACACATAAAGTAATTATTGGCAATAGTAATTTTTTGTCGAATATCACCGATGAATCTGTTGACTTAATTGTAACTTCGCCACCATATCCGATGATAGAAATGTGGGATGCAATATGGGATACAACAACAAAAGAATTATTGTATTCTGGCAACGGCTACGAAGCGTTTATCCATATGCATAATATATTAAATAGCGTATGGGAAGAGTGTGATAGAGTGTTAAAATCTGGTGGATTTGTTTGTATTAACATTGGTGATGCTACAAGAACAATTGATAGTAACTTTCAGTTATATCCTAATCACGCAAAAGTAATAGAATATTTCTCTGCTATGGGATATAGCGTGTTACCAGATATTCACTGGCGCAAACAAACAAATTCACCGAATAAATTCATGGGGTCAGGAATGTACCCAGCTGGTGCTTATGTTACCTATGAACATGAATATATTCTGATATTCCGCAAGGGTGGTAAACGAACATTTAGCGGACGAGAAAAAGAATTGCGGCAAAAGAGTGCATATTTTTGGGAAGAGCGCAACGTATGGTTCTCAGATTTGTGGGATATTAAAGGAATTGGTCAGACAATAGCAGCTTCCAAACCCACAAGAAGCAGAAATGCATCATATCCGTTGGAAAT
>Ga0265301_10002101_pt1 | contig 23976 bp, 14 predicted proteins | sample AusTroGonzalo_MG_2_FD_193488 | JGI IMG/M metagenome (GOLD analysis project Ga0265301, IMG submission 193488) | Bovine rumen microbial communities from tropical cattle in Woodstock, Queensland, Australia - Gonzalo_04 | ecosystem: Host-associated > Mammals > Digestive system > Stomach > Rumen ... | reverse complement strand
ACGGCACGACCAACACCGTTAAGGGCGGGTATCGCTCTGCGGGTATCTTTGTACCTGAAGGGCATACGCTCACAATACTTGGCGATGGCTCGCTCACGGCTACAGGTAGTGAACGTGCTGCGGGCATTGGTAGTGGAAGTGAATCTTCATGTGGTAACATCACCATCGCGGGTGGTACTATTGATGCTACGGGGGGCAGGTTCGCTGCTGGTATTGGCTGCGGATACGGTACGTCCAGCAAGAATAGCACTTGCGGCGACATTACCATTACACGAACAGTCACCAGCGTCAAAGCTACGAAGGGAGAAGATGCCCTACACAGTATTGGCGAAGGTAAAAACTATAGCGTTTGCGGCACGGTGGCCATCGGTTGGGCGACTGGCCCTATCAGTGAGAGCCCCTATACCTATACGCCCAGCGGCAGTCTGACCTCTACAGTCCACTTCGAGGCAAACAATGGAAGCTCGGAAACGATGGACGACTGGATCTTCACGTATGACGGCGCGGCGCACTCTATTCCCCCCTGCACCTTCACCACTCCCGAAGACATGTTATTCGCAGGATGGAATACAGCGGCTGACGGTAGCGGCACTTATTATGAAAACGGTCAACGATTTATAGACATCCCCGACATGACCCTCTATGCAGTGTGGCGGCCATTCATCGAAGAAATAACTACCAATACTGGGGCTCTAAAGATGTACGATGGGCAAACGTTGACAGGCACTGGCAGTAAGGATGCGTATATCACTATCGACGACGGAGCCATAATTACGCTCAGCGACGTGACCATCATCGGCAGGGACCCCGTCACCAATTCTTATTCCGACGGGGCGGGCATCACCTGTTTGGGCGATGCAACCATCATCCTCAAAGGTGGGAATGTTGTGGAGGGCGGTTATCGTTCTGCAGGCATCTTCATTCCCGAAGGTAAGACGCTCACCATACTTGGCGATGGATCACTTATAGCCACGGGTGACTTCTATGCTGCGGGCATCGGTGGCGGGCCAAAAGAATCCTGCGGTAACATCATTATCGAGAGTGGCACTATCATTGCTTTAGGCAGAGATGGGGCTGCTGGCATCGGCAGCGGAAAAGGTACTGAGTCTACCCAATCCTCCTGCGGCGACATTACCATTAACGGTGGCGCCATTATCGCTACAGGTTACGAAGAGAACATGAGTATTGGCAGCGGACAATATGGCACCTGCGGCACCATAACCATCAACGGCAACTTGACCGACAAGACCATTGAAAAGACGCGCTACATTACCGCTCCCGACTGGATGGGCACCATAAGTGTCAAACTGGCAAAGGAGGGCTATGGGACTTACTACACTGGCGTGCTAGACCTCGTGATGCCCGCTGGCATAAAAGCCCACATCGTGACTGCTTCTGCTGACGGCGGACAACTGACCTACGAGACCATCGCCGACGGCAACACATCTAACAATACTGTGCCGGCAAAGACCGCTGTAATGCTGCAGGCAACCGCAGCAGACAATGTGCAGACAATTGACATCGGTATCAGGGTGCCAACCGCCGATCCCATCAGTCAAACCAATCTTTTGGGTGGAAGCGATAAGGTAGAATGGACGTCAGGCGTTAATGACGGCACGAAGTACTATAAGCTTACGTACGACCAGAACGGCAAGAATCTTGGCTGGTACTGGGGAAAGAATAATGGTAATCCAATCCTGAATACGTCGCACAAGGCCTGGCTGGCTCTGCCGCCAACGGCTGCAGCACGCGAGTTCTTTGGGTTGCCGGACTTCGAGGAAACCTCTGACATTAAACATGAAACATTAAACATTAAACATGGTGATGGCGAGTGGTACGACCTGCAGGGTCGCAAGGTTGCTAATGGCCAAAAGCCAAAAGCTAAAGGCCTCTACATCGTGAATGGTAAAAAGGTAGTTATTAAGTAATGAGTGCGCTGGCGCGCAGAAATCCTACAAATCTAACAAATAATATAAGGAGATTTGAATGATTTGAATAATTTGAAAGATTTCTCTGCGAAGCAGACTAAAAAAAGGTAAGCAATATGAAAAAGCAATATGACAAGCCTCAGATGGAGGTGGTGAAAATACAGGCGATGCAGATGTTGGCGGGAAGTCCCGATGCACATGACGAGGTGGGCGGCAATAGTCAGTTCGCCCCAGAATTTGACTGGGTTGACAATGCCTACCAATTCGATGACTGGGAATAAAAAATCACCCGCGGCATGGTCATCTACAAGGGTCGTAAGTACTTGAACAAATAACAATAGCATTAAAACGTTACAGGCAATGAACAGACAAAAAATCGTGATGCTGGTGGCAGCGGCTCTGACGGCATGTATGTCGGTGTGGGCGGCTGATGTGAAGGTGGAGTTCGTGACTCCGAGTATTGTACATGTCGTGAAAGGACAGCCCACCAAGACGCTGGTGGTGAAGCTGAAGCCACAGCAGGTGGCGGTGACTCAGAAAGGCAATACCTGGAAGAGCAGCGAGCTGACCGTTAAGCTGGATCCAAAGAGCCAAAGCCTGACGTTTATGACGAGCAAGGGCAAGGTGCTGCTCAAAGAGCAGGGCTGGAGTTTGATCCGGAAAAATATTGATGACTTTGAGGTTAGCCAGACCTTTACCCTCGATAAGGACGAGGCCATCTACGGTCTGGGTACCGTACAGGACGGCAAACTGAACCGTCGCGGACTGAAGAAACGCATGGAGCAGTCGAACTTGGAGGACTTCCAGAATGTGCTACAGTCTATCAAGGGCTATGGCATCTATTGGGAGAACTACTCGCCCACGATGTTCGAGGACAACGCCCAAGGCATGACGTTTACCTCTGAGGCAGGGCAGGGCATAGATTACTATTTCATGTATGGCGGCAGTGCCGACGGTGTTATTGCGCAGGTACGCCAACTGACGGGTGATGTGCCGATGTTCCCCCTATGGACCTACGGCTACTGGCAGTCGAAGGAGCGCTATAAGACTGCTCGTGAAACAGAGAGTATCGTCGATCAGTACCGTGCTTTGCAGGTGCCGCTTGACGGTATCATCCAGGACTGGCAGTACTGGGGTAGCAATTACCTGTGGAATGCAATGGATTTCCTGTCTGAAGACTTTGCTAATGGTAAGCAGATGATTCAGAACGTTCACAAAAAGCATGCTCACTTTATGATTTCCATCTGGGCCAGCTTTGGACCACAGACCAAACAGTATCGTGAACTGAACGAAAAGGGACTGCTCATGCCTTTCGAGACATGGCCCCAAAGCGGTATCTCACATGTTTGGCCCCCAATGCGTGACTATCCTTCGGGTGTTAAAGTCTATGATGCCTTCCACCCCGAAGCTCGCGCCATCTACTGGAAATACCTGAAGACGCTCTACGATTACGGAACGGATGCGTGGTGGATGGACTCTACCGACCCCGACTTCTTCAATCCCCGTGAGAGTGATTATGCTCATAAGGTGTATGGAGGCACGTGGCGTTCACAACGTAACGCCTTCCCATTGGAAACCGTTCGTGGTATCTATCAGGCCCAACGCAATTCTCAATTGTCAATTGTCAATTCTCAATTGCCTAAGCGTGTATTCATCATGACCCGCTCGTCGTTTGCCGGTCAGCAGCACTATGGTTCAAATATGTGGAGCGGTGATGTGAATTCATCGTGGGACATGCTGCGTAAGCAGGTGCCTGCAGGACTCAGCTTCACGCTGACAGGCAATCCCAACTTCAATACCGACATTGGTGGCTTCTTCTGCAATTCGTATAATACGCGTGGAGCAGGCTCTGCCCCCAAGAATCCACAGTTCCAGGAACTCTATGTGCGTTGGATGCAGTATGGGCTGTTCTGTCCTGTGTTCCGTAGCCATGGTGCCGATGCCCCTCGTGAAATCTGGCAATTTGGCAAGAAGGGTGAACCTGTCTATGATGCCATCGAGCAGATGATTCGTCTGCGCTATCGTCTGATACCTTATTTATATAGTACTGCTTGGCAGGTGACTTCTAACAATGACAGTTATATGCGTCCGCTGTTTGCCGACTTTGCCAGTGATAAGAAGGTGTGGGACATGACCGACGAGTTTATGTTTGGTCACAGTATCCTCGCTGCTCCCATTGTCGATCCCCAATACACTGAAGAGAAGGTGATTCGTACGAATGCCATGACGGGCTGGGACCGTAATGATGTAAGAAGTCAGAAGGATGATGGAAGAGGTGTGGACTGGACGGCGACGAAGACGACCACGAAGTATTTGCCGAAGGGTGCCAACTGGTATGACTTTTGGACGGGTAAGCAGTATAAGGGCGGACAGAATGTGACGCTTGAAACGCAGTTGAACCGTGTACCGATGTTCGTTCGTGCCGGCAGTATTGTGCCGATGGGACCTGAAATGCAGTATGTGGGTGAGAAGTCGTGGGACAATCTGGAACTGCGTGTCTATCCTGGTGCTGATGGTCAATTCGTGTTATACGAGGATGAAGGCGACAGCTATAACTACGAGAAGGGCGCTTATTGTACTATAAATATAATATGGAACGAGCGCGCGCATACGTTAACGATTGGTGAACGTCAGGGCCGTTTTAATGGTATGATCCAGCAGCGTCGCTTTACGATTTTGCTGCCTGACGGCCATAAGCAAATGGTCAATTACGACGGGAAAGAGCAACAGATTAGCTTGTAAAATGTAAATCTTAAATAGTATTATACAAATAATCTTTATAGTAAAAAACAATGTATTTGTCTGCTGAAAAGCCCTCTGGCAAAGGGTATAGTACATTTTATAAAGTTTTTGTAACATACGACAAAGGGTTTTTTCTTAAAAACATCTAATTTTGCACCGTCAAAATTTAAAATTTATCGAAATTAGCTTAAATTCAACTTAATTCAACATTATTATTTTTATTAACTAAAACTAAATTTATGTGGAACTTTAAAAAGTTACAGAAAACTTTGGCAGTGCTGTTCCTGTTCTGCATGATTCCCCTTGGGATGAATGCGCAGACAGTTAAAGGAACAGTCAGTGACGAGGCTGGTGAACCAATCATTGGTGCAACAGTCAAAGTACAAGGTAGCAATGAAGGCACGGTTACCGATTTCGACGGTAATTTTAGCGTCAAAGCTTCCTCTAACGCCACACTGAACATCTCCTACGTGGGTTATGTTTCCCAGCAGGTGAAGGTTGGTGGCAAGAGTAACATCACCGTTACCTTGGTAGAAGACAACACAACGCTGAACGACGTTGTTGTTATCGGTTATGGTGTTCAGAAGAAAAAGTTGGTGACAGGTGCTACTGTTCAAGTTAAGGGTGAAGATATCGCCAAACTGAACACGACTAGCGCTCTGGAGGCTATGCAGTCAAGTACACCTGGTGTGCAGATTACACAGTCTTCTTCACAGCCAGGTAAGGGTTACAAGGTTTACATCCGTGGTATTGGTACCACTGGTAACTCGACACCTCTTTATGTGATTGACGGTGTAGCAGGTGGAAGCCTTGACGACATTAACCCTGCTGATATCGAGACCATCGACGTGCTGAAGGATGCTGCTTCGGCTGCTATTTATGGTGCCCGCGCTGCTAACGGTGTTATCTTGGTTACCACAAAACAGGGTAAGGCTGGTAAGATTGAGCTTTCTTACAATGGTGCTATTGGTTGGTCGAACGCCTACAAGCGTCCTCAGTTGCTGAATGCTTCGCAGTACATGACCATCATTGATGAGTACACTTTCAACACTTCTGGTCAGAAGCTGGATTGGGCAGGCTATGTTCCTCAGGACATTCTTACCAAAGTTAACAGCGGTTGGACAGGTACAGACTGGTGGGGTGCATTCGAGAATAAGAATGCCGTTCAGCAGAATCATTCTGTGACCTTGACTGGTGGTACAGATCGTTCTAAGTTCGCTATGTCTTACACCTATACTGGTAACGAAGGTATCATGGGTGCAGATAAAGCTTCTTACTACAAGCGTCACACTATCCGTCTGAACAGTGACCACGTTCTTTTGAAGGCTAAGGACTTTGATGCAATCACCATCGGTGAGAATATCTCTATTAGCTATAACAAGAGTCACGACCTCGCTGAGGATGGTATGTACTGGAGCTATATCCACAGCTTGCTGCAGACTTCTCCGCTTATGCCACAGTATGCAGAAAATGGCGACATCTATTATTATCAGGATTTTGATGGCGTAGTGAAGTACGGTCAGGGTTGGAATGCTTCTTTGTTCAGCAACCCATGGGAGAACCTCGAAAAGGGTGGCTTCAACTCTATGGCTGAGAGCCGCAACGTTAATAGCAGCGCTACTGCTTTCATGGTCATTCAGCCTATCAAGGGTCTGAGATTCCGTTCTCAGTTCAACTATAACTGGGGTTCAGGCGCATATCGTAATTTGAATGAGCCTCGTTCTTCTGGTTATGGTAATGCTACAACACCAGTTTATAGTGTTAACCAAAGTGCTTGGCTGAATACAGGATGGTCTGTTGAAAACACCTTGACTTACGATCTTCCTATTATTGCTGGTCATAAGATTAGCGCCATGGTTGGTCAGAGCTTCCAGAGCAGTGCATGGAGCTTTAACATTGGCGGATCTAACAAAGTTAACTATGGCGAACAGCTCGCAACACTGAAGGGTTGGGATTCTGCATGGCTGTCAAACGTTAAGCTTGTCAATGCTACTGATGCAACTTTGACTGGTAAACCCAATGATGAAGAGTATCTTGCTTCTTGGTTCGGTCGTTTGACTTGGGACTGGAATGAGACCTATATGGCTACTGTAACTTTACGTCGTGATGGTTCTAGTATCTTTACTGACGGTAAGCGTTGGGGTACCTTCCCATCAGTTTCTGTTGGTTGGGTAGTTAGCAATGAGAAGTTTATGGAGAGCACCAAGAGCTGGATGGATTTCTTTAAGATCCGTGCATCTTGGGGTCAGAATGGTAACTGCTCTATCTCTAAGTACCAGTATCTGGCAACTATCGCTCTTTCTGGTGAGGCTTACGACAGCGGTTATAAGTTTGCTTCTGATATGGCTACATCTGTTGCTGGTAGTCCTAATGTTGGTGCTTACGCTAACATCGTACCTAACCCCGACCTGACTTGGGAAACTTCTGAGCAGCTTGACTTCGGTTTCGATGCTCGTTTCCTGAATAGCCGTTTGGGTGTAAACTTCGACTGGTATAAGAAGACTACTAAGGACTGGCTGATTACAGGTCCTCAGATTGCTATCAATGGTACCAACCCTGCTGCTATCAATGGTGGTGACGTGGAGAATACCGGTATTGAGCTCGCCCTTTCTTGGAACGACAAGATTGGTAAGGATTTCAAATATAACATTGGTGTGAACTTCACGACTAACAAGAACGAGGTAACCCGTATCGCTAACGACAACCACTATATCAATGGTCCTGGTGGCGTCCTCTCACAGGGTACTGAGTATATCTACCGTGCTGAGGAAGGCAAACCTATCGGTTACTTCTATGGTATGTCATATAGTGGTATTTGGCAGAGTCAGGACGAGATTGACGCCGCACGTGCAGCTAAGAAGGCCGTTCTTGATAACGCACAACCTGGTGACATGATTTGGGATGACTACAATGGTGATGGTAAGATTGTCTTCGCTGAGGGTGCAGATTGTGACCGTCATGAGATTGGTAATCCTAACCCCGATATCATGCTGGGTATCAACCTCGGTTTGAACTTCAAGGGCTTTGACTTCGCTGTCAATGGTGCTGGTGCATTTGGTCAGCAGATTATGAAGTCTTACCGTTCGTTCAGTGATGCTCCTTATCAGAACTATGATACTACGATTCTGAATCGTTGGGTAGGTCAGGGTACTTCTGGTGACCAGCCACATATTACAAGTACTGGTAGTGAGAACGTGAACTGGGTATCAACTCGTTATATGGAGGATGCCGACTACTTCAAGATTAAGACTGTAACCCTTGGTTACGACTTCAAGAACATTTGGAAGGGTTGCCCATTCCAGCAGCTCCGTCTCTATGTTCAGGCTCAGAACCTTTACACATTCACCAAGTACACTGGTCTCGATCCTGAGGTTGGTAATAATGCTGGTGGTAATGGTTGGGCATCTGGTATTGACCTGGGTCTTTACCCACCATCTCGTACATATTTGGTAGGTGCAAGTATTAAATTCTAATTCGACAATTAACAATGAAGAAATATATTTTATCAGCATTAGTTGTTTCAGCAGCAACTGTGTTTACAGCTTGTAACGATATGCTGGATACCGATCCACGTGTTACAGAGCTGACTGCGGCTACTTTCCCTGGTAAGCCTGCAGATGTGGAAGCATTGAATGCAGCTACCTATAGTATCATGAATACGTTGGGTGGCGGAGACCAAAGTGGTATATTAAATAATCCTTTCTATTGGTGGTCACTTATGTCTGATGACTGCTACGGTAGTGGTGGTTTGCAGGACAATGTGGCTAAGTCACTCCATCATTTTACAACGGCGAGTGCCAATCAGTACGAACAGGACTTCATCCTGCTCTATGGTGGTATTTCACGTGCCAATAACCAGATTGAAACCATCGATAATGTTAATTGGACTGGTGGAAAGGAAAATGCACAGCGCAAACAGCTCCTTGGTGAAGGCTTCTTTATGCGTGGCTTCTACACGCTGTTGCTGACCCAGTTGTACGGCGATGTACCCCTGATTACTTCTACCACCATTACAGCAGATATGCAGAAGGAAGTAAGTGCTGAAACAGCTATCTATCCTCAGATTCTGTCAGACTTTGTTTCTGCCCAGAATCTGATGAAGGCCGAGCGCGCTAATGGTTCAGGTCATGCAGACAAGTTTGCTGCCGAGGCATTTATTGCACGTGCTTGGATGTTCTGGGCTGGCTTCTATAAGGGTGTCCGTGATCTCGCTACGGAGAGTGACTCTGAAAATACTACTATTACGCTCGTTGCACAGGAGGGTATCGCCGAAGGTTCTAAATTGACTAAGACTGATGTCGTCAATGCCCTTAAGGATATCGTTAACAATGGTGGTTACAAGCTTTGCGAGGACTTCCGTTCGCTCTGGCAGTACTCTAACAGTCTGCTTTGGGATGAGGCTCACGATGGTAAAGGTCATGCTTACGAGTATATCGCAGACATGAAACGTGAGAACTGCTTCGATCAGCCTGGCATGGGTAACGGTAACACTGAGGAAATCTTCCAGATTCAGTTTATGAATGCTTCTAAGTGGGCTATCAGTGGTACTTATAACAACCCACGTATGTATTCTAACTACCTCTCATGCTTCTGGGGTCTTCGTAATGGTGCTTCCAATGATAATGGTAAGCGCGACAAGACTTATCCATTCAACCAGGGTTGGGGTCAGGGTACTCCTTCAGTTAACCTTTGGGCTGACTGGGATGATAATGACCTCCGTAAGAAGGCTACTCTGATTGACCTTGATCACGAACTTGCAAGCTATACTTATGAGAAGGACGACTGCGAAGAGTCTGGTTATGGTGTGAAGAAGTATGCTGATGTCAACTTGGATGCTTGCGCTGCAGATAACGATTCTTGGTGGTCAAAGGCTCCTGGTTATACCAGCAGTTCACTTGACAACAAGCAGCAGGGTGACCACTTCGAGGACTACTATCTGATGCGTTATTCTGACGTACTGCTGATGCTGACCGAACTCACTGGTGATGCTTCTTACATGAATCAGGTTCGTGCTCGTGTTGGCTTAGATCCTGTCGCATACTCCTTGAAGGCTGTTCAGGACGAGCGTCGTTGGGAATTTGCATTAGAGGGTATTCGTTTCAACGATATGCGTCGTTGGTCTGGTTGCGATAATCACAGCAAGACCTCATACGCTGCTGTTGCTCTTGGTAAGCAGGCTGGTAAGTCTATTACTGTCAAAGGTAAGAGAAATGCAATGAATATGGCTCATATGACATGTTCCTGGGAAGAGCGTTATGCTGAAACCAAAGGTTTCTTGCCCAAGCCTCAGGCTCAGATTAATCTGATGCCAGCAGATGCTATGACGCAGAACGAAGGTTGGACTTTGTCAGATCCTCATACACAATATAAAGTTCTTTATTAATATTAATTAGGTAAACAATATGAAAAAAATAATATTTTTGCTTGTTGTTGCAGTATGCGCTTTCGTTGCTTGTGATTCTGTTCATGAGGATATCAGCAATGGCGGTCATATTACTGCTGACGAGCTTAAGGCGTTGTCCACTGTTACGGTTGACAAGACACCTGATGGCCTGAAAAATGGTAACGTTATTACCTGCAAAACCACTGCTCCTGTCAATGCAAAGTGGGATATCGGTGGTAAGGAATTTGTTGGTAACTATGCCTGGAAGAAGATGAAGGTTAAATGGGATGCGAATGGTGATTATGTTGCTACTCCGTATACCATTGTTCTCACCGCTCTTTGTGCTGATGGTACAGAGGTTAAAGCTGAATTCCCTGTAACTTGTGAAGATATCACTAATCCTCTTGTGAAGTACTACATCTATGGTGATCCTAATAGAACAGAAGAGGAAAAAGCAGAAGACCCTCAGCTGCCATTCAAACCAGGTGCTTGGGACGCTGCTGCCATGCGTTTCAGTTCTACAGAAGGTGCTCACCTGCCCACTATTCCTGATGAGGTTTATGATGGTCTGAAGACTTTGATCTTTGACGTATCGGATGTAACACCCGACTTCGACCTGAAGGTCATGAATGGTTGGTGGAGTAACACCTATTATGATCACGTGAAGTGGGTGAATGGTTTGAATGAACTTCAGATCACCGCTACAATGGCAAGGGAATGCGCTAAGAAATATGTAAACGATGACCCTGCTGGTGGTAAAGACCTTGACCTCATGCTGTATAGTGGCTCTATGACACTGAATTCAGTTTACTATGAGGAATAATAAGTTCTTATATGTATAATAATAAAATTTCCTATATAATGAAAAGTTTTTTGAATTATAGTAAGCTCGCAATCGCCATGCTTATTACATCAAGTGTATTTGTGGCTTGTAGCGATGAGATTACCGAAAATTCTGTAAATACCCAATATACAGCGAATACAAGCAGCATTAAAAGTGTTGGTCAGGCTGTAGATTTGGGACTCCCCAGTGGTACTAAGTGGGCTAATATGAATGTTGGTGCTACTTCAGAAACTGATAATGGTATTCTCTTCATTTGGGGTGATATCACTGGAACACAGATTTCGCCAAGTAATACGACATCATATACCGATGTTAAAGCTGCAACATCATTAGCTGAGTTGTTTGAAATGTTTAAAGCTGACGAGAAGGAAGGATATGTTTTAGACACAACTAATGTGTTTATTGAAGCAGTTGCTCCTCTGGTCAATGGTCTTGATTATTGGACTAAAGATAGTGTTACTATTGATGGCAAGAATTATTCAAGATTCGAAGCTCTTGTACTTAGTAAATTGGATGAAATCAAGCCCAAATACGTAAATCGTCAGGTTTTTGACTTCTCAAAGATTGATGAAGATGGTTATGTCATTGACTTTAACTTGATTGATTCTACTAAGATTAACTATTTTGAGAGTACTAAGACCAGTGGCAACGATTATAAGGAAGACTCTTATAAATTTAAGACCTTTGCTGGTACATCCATTTCAGGTGCTCCTATTTATAATTTGATTGGTGATGCCCAGTACGATCCTGCTACTGCTAATTGGGGGGCTAACTGGCAGATGCCAACAACTGCTCAGCTCAAAGAGTTGATGGAGCACTGCACATGGGAGTTTACTGGTAATGGATATAAGGTGACTTCTAAGCAGGAAGGAAATAATAATTATATCTTCTTGCCAGCAGCTGGTTATCGTTACTGCGAGAAGTGGTATGGCAACGGAAATGCTGGCTATTATGCAGCTGGTGAAATCCTTGGCACTTACCAGTTCCCGTCAATGGTTGATCAGAGCAAAGACTCAAAGGGTTCTACTTCTGGTATTGAAAACATGCCTAACATGTTGATTTTCCAGCATGGTCAGTATAATTCTCTTGGCATTTACAACAACTTGAGCTCTAGTTATGGTGTGTCTATCAGACCAGTAGCTAAGTAATGAGACATAGTTAATTAATAAGATGAGGGTGTGTCATAAAAAATATAGGCACACCCTTATCTTTTTTACTTTTATCACGCCTATTATATATTAAACGCATCTATTTTTTGGCTGTTTGGTAGAAATTGCTTAACTTTGTAGCCAATAAATCGAAGACTGGATTATAGAATGAATAACAAAAGTAAAGCATCTGGTGCCATTCTCTATGCAAGTCTATTGACTTTCATCTCTTTTGTAGTGTATATTTTATACATCAATCAAGAGGTACTCTATACGGCACACGAACGCTCTGAGTTTATTTTTGGAGCCCCCTTCTTCCATACGTTGATGTCGAAGCCCTTTGGCCTGATGCGGTATGTGGGTGCCTGGCTGACACAACTCCTCTGTGAGCCTGCCATAGGTGCGGGGGTTCTGATAGCTATCTGGGTACTGATATTCTATGTGGGAACCAAAGCATTCCGATTACAGGGAAGTGCCTCTGCACTGATGCTCTTGCCTGTAGCCTGTCTGCTCACGTCGATTGTCAATCAGGGCTATTGGATTTATATCTCCACTATCCGAGGCTATTGGTTCTCACAGTCAGTAGGCTATCTTGTCATGTTACTGCTTTTGTGGGCTGCCCGTTGCACTCCACGTAAATGGCATCTTGTCTGGTATCTATTGGGTGTTTGTATTTATCCAGTGCTGGGATGGTTTGCTCTACTTTTCGTTATATGTTTGGCGCTTTCCGAAAAACCAACATGGCGTGAATATTTGGGCTTATTGTTACTCGTCTTTACCGCCAGCATCTGGCATACGCAGTTCTATGCGAATCTGAGAGCTGACGACGTCATGCTAGCAGGCTTTCCTCGTTTTGAAACACCCATGGATTCCAGTAAGAATCTTTCTATTCCATTCTGTGTACTTGGTGTCGTATCTATACTTATTCCGCTGGGTAGAAAATATCTGGCGAAGTGGTATGTTCCAGTATTGTGTGCTATTGCCGGTATCATGTTTACTTCGTCGCTGATGTTCCATGACCGGAACTACATTGACGAGATGCGTATGGTGCGATACGCCGAGGATGACAATTGGAAGGGTGTCCTGGCTATAGCAGAAGAAAACAAGACACCTACCAGTACAATGATATTTATTAAGAATATCGCTTTGATGTATGAAGGTGGTCTGCTTGACCGTTCGTTCAAATTAGGCAACAATGCAGTTAATATTAACAACCCCGATACACTCCATGTCACCCTTTTGGATATCGCTTCGCCGTTAGTTTATTACAACTATGGCATGATGAATGAAGCCATTCGCCTGAGTTTTGAGAATGCCATACAGGCAGGCTTCTCTCCCTTCTATCTGAAGATGCTTTCCCGTTGTGCATTGGCTGTAGGGGATAAAAAACTGGTAGAACGCTATACTACCATCTTACACCATCATCCTTTTTATAATGACTGGCAACCAGCTCCTGTCTCAGCAAAGATCATGGAATTGAAAAAATGCTATCCCGATGAACTCACAGGCGTTGAGGACAGCGAGAGCTATCTTGTTAATGGCATCAGTCTCTGGTTTGAATCCGATAGTAAGCTAGCTTCAGAACAGGCTTTGTTCTATGCGATGTTACGTTGTGATTCACGTCGTTTCTGGCCAGCGTTGCGTAACTATGTGAAATTACACCTGGACGAAGAATTTCCTCTGCATTCGATGGAAGCCTATATTTTGTACATGGATAAGGCTCCTGAAGAAAAACGCATGATGCTTCCTGTTGAGCAGTCTGTATACGAGCGTTACAAGCGGTTCTGGGCAACCCTGGAAAGCAAGGCAAAGCCAGGGATGACAATTGAAAAGGTTGGTGAAGAAATGCGTGAAGAATATGGAGACACCTATTGGTGGTACAACATTTTTGGAAGGAAACCTATTAATGTAAGTGGCAGAATTGGTCACGAAGTAGCATCATAAGAAACTATGAAAAGATATATCCCTTATTATTTGCAGCTTTTGGCTGTTGCAACGATGCTGTTGTCATCGTGTGTGAGTCATCCAGATGTGCCGTCTACGTCTAAAGAAGCCAAGTGCTTGCCAGCCATCTTCCCCGATTATTGTAATGTTACCGTACCTTGCAATATTGCACCACTCAACTTTATGCTTCCTGCAGACGAGTACGAAGCGTGTGTTGCACGCCTCACTACGGTCGATGGCCAACAGCAGACATACGGCAATGGCGTGAAGGTGCAGATACCCGAAGAGGAATGGCATGCTATACTCGATGCCTCAAAGGGTAAGAGTATCAAAGTGGAGGTTTGGGGGAAAAAAGAAAACGAATGGTTGTCGTTCACCCCATTTGAGATATATGTTTCAAAAGAGCCTATCGACGAATATCTGTCGTATCGCCTCATAGAACCATCGTATGTAGCTTGGACTTACATGGAGATTGCCCAACGAAACCTCACCACGTTTGAAGAGACGCAGATTTTTAACAATGAGATTACCATGAATAACAATAGGATAGGTCAGTGCATCAATTGTCACAGCTATCAGAACTATAAGACCGACAACATGCTTTTCCATGTGCGTCTCGCTAATGCTGGTACTGTTATTGTAAATGACGGTAAGGTCTCAAGAGTCAATATGAAGCGTGACTATACGATATCTGGGGGTGTCTATCCATCATGGCACCCAACTGCCAAGCTGATAGCTTTCTCAACCAACAAGACACGTCAGGGTTTTCATACGTTAAATCCTAATAAGATTGAGGTTTATGATGAGGCCAGCGACCTGATACTCTACGATGTTGAGACTGACTCGGTGAGTATCGTTTCTAACGATTCCACCTTGCTTGAGGTTTATCCCACCTGGTCGCCCGACGGTAAATACCTCTATTATTGTAAATCTGTTCCGCTTCCTGAAGAGATGCGCGACAAGGATATTCGCACCACCTATCCGAAAATTCAATACAACCTCTATCGTCGTTCGTTTGATCTGACTACACATGGCTTCGGTGATGAGGAACTTGTCTATGATGCAGCATCATCCGATAAGAGTGTTTCTCTGCCACGTGTCAGTCCCGATGGCCGCTATCTTCTGTTCGCCCTAGGTCAGTATGGCTGTTTCCATAGCAGACACCATGATGCCGACATCGTTTGTATTCCGATGGAACAATATACGGGCACTGGCCTCACTACAGAAACGGCTTCGCCAATAGATCTCACCCTTGTCAATAGTGACGGCTATTCAGATAGCTACCCTTCTTGGTCGAGCAATGGACACTGGATTATGCTCGCCAGCCGTCGCGATGATGACAACTATAGTCGTGTCTATTTTGCCTATTTCAACAATGGAAAAGTAGAGAAGGCCTTCCTTTTGCCGCAGGAAGATCCCGAACTGCATATCAGCCTTCTGAAGAGCTACAACCGTCCGGAGTTCATGGTTGAGCCTGTCAAGATTAGTGTTGATGAGTTCAGTAAGGTGTTCGACAAATAGACTTTGGATGAAGCATTTACACCTTTTATATACGCTTCTTTTCGGTGTGGCCGTTCTACTCTTTTTCGGACTGGCCTATCCGCATCATCTGCATTATCAAGAACAATATCAGTTGTTCCTCTTCGACAGCACCTACGTATGGGATATTGTTAAGGTTCCAGGTGGTGTGGCCGACCTGTTGGGCCGTTTCTGCACACAATTCTTCCTTTTTGCCTGGGTGGGGGCATTTATCATTGCCGTTCTGCTTTCGGTAGTGCAGCTCTTTGTATTCCGCCTATTCAATGGCCAATGGTCAATGGTTAATGGTCAATGGTTTTATGGGATGACCTTTGTACCATCTTTCTTACTCTGGCTTTTCCTGCTTGATGAGAATGCACTGTTAGGTGGCGTTTGGGCCGTCCTGCTTACGCTGCTCGCCATCTGGGGCTGTATGCTTATACCCAAAGGATGGGTGCGACGTGTCGCCATACTAATTGCCATTGCAATTCTCTATTGGATGGCCTTGGGTGGAAGCCATTACCATCGCTACCCGACGGTAACACCTTATCTGCTTTATGCTGCATGGCTGTCTGCCGTCATCCTCATTTTAAGTGAAAAGGTAATAGTGAAAAGTGAAAAATTTGCTGCCGCCAATCGTACGTCTGATGTGTTTGTAAGGCGGCAGCATTGCGTGCCACACTCACACCTTCAGGTGAGAGAAATTATTCGTTTTTCACTTCTCACTGTTACCTTCATCATCATGATGATGATTGTCTGGAAGAATGCTAATTTCAAGGCCGAGAAGGTGATGCAATATGACTTCATGGCCTGTCACCAGCAGTGGAACCGCATTCTTGCCACAGCCAATGCCGAGAAACCCAACAACCAGATAGGGGTGACTGTACAGAATCTTGCTTTGGCGATGCACGGCATGCTTGCCGACCACCTGTTCGAATATAACCAGAATGGGCTCCTTGGACTCCTTCCCGATGTTCAGAGTGATGCGACCAGTCCTATCCCTACAGCTGAGGCATTTTATCAGTTGGGAATGATCAATGTCGCTCAGCGAACGGTTTTTGAGGCGCAGGAAGCCATTCTTGACTTCCAGAAAAGTGCCCGATGCTATAAACGTCTGGCACAGACCAACCTGATTAATGGCAGCTATGAAGTGGCTCGCAAATATCTCACCGCATTGCAAAAGACCCTTTTCTATCGTGAATGGGCCAATGAAACACTTTCGCTGCTGGGCAATGAAGAGGCCATAGCTAAGCATCCCGAATACGGACGTCTACGCCAATGGGCATATAAAGATGAATTTTACTTCAGCGACCATGTGACCCCCGAAATGCTCGAAAGCCTCTATTTCAGCAACACAGACAATCGCCTTGCCCTTGAATATCTAAGGGCTTACTATATGTTGACGGGTGACCGTGAAAGCTATACCAAACTATTGCAGGAATTAAGAGTTAAAAATTGAATGTTAAGAAATGAAACAGGTTCTATACATACTCATCACGCTTATGCTTTTTGTCAGCTGTGACGAAACGGTCAGCGATGCCAAGCAGGAGAATGTCCAGCCTCAGATATATCCTGATTATCTCGGTGTTACCATACCTGTGAACATAGCCCCTCTTAATTTTTGCATGGCAGATGAAAAAGCATTGCTTGTTGATGCCGTTGTTTCTGACCGTCACGGACATAGTCTGCACAGCCAAGGCAAAGAGTCAGTTGATTTCGACCTTGACGACTGGCATACACTGCTTGGTCAAAATCCCGGCGACTCGCTCAGTGTGACTGTTTCTGCCAAGTTTGACGATGGTTGGCACACATACAGTCCCTTCTCTATCTACGTGAGTCCTGACAGCATCGACTATGGTATCTGTTACCGTTTGATTGAACCAGGCTATGAGGTATGGAGTAAGATGGGCATTTACGAACGTAATCTCTCTACGTTCGATGAGTGTGCGCTAATCGAAAATACACAGTTCCAGGGTTGCGTCAACTGTCATAGTTTTAACCGAGGCAACCCTGCCGACATGAGCCTTCATATCCGTGGCCCGCATGGTGCCACGCTGCTGCGTCAGGACTATGGTCCCGTCACAGCCTACAACACTAAGACCGACCAGACGCTTGGCCTCTGTGTCTATCCCTATTGGCATCCTTCGGGCCACTACATCGCCTATTCCACCAATACCACGAGACAGTTGTTCCACAGTGCCCATCCCAACCGCATTGAGGTCTTCGATGAAGCCTCCGATCTTCAGGTCTACGACGTAGAAAAGAATGAGCTGCTGCTTTCACCCCTGCTCAAGCAGGATTCCATCTATGAAACCTATCCCGTCTTTTCTGCCAATGGCCGTTCGCTCTATTTCTGTGCAGCCCGCGCCCTCCCTGAGGGCAGTCATGAGCTGGACTCCATCCGCTATAATCTTTGTCGCATCGATTTTGATCCTACCACAGGTACCTTTGGCGATCAAATAGAAACCATTATTGATGCCGTAGCTCAGATGAAGTCGGTATCCTTCCCCCGTCCCTCCTACGATGGACGCTTCCTGTGCTACACACTCTCTGACTACGGACAGTTCAGCATCTGGCACCATGAGGCCGATCTCTATCTGCTCGACCTCTCTACTGGGCAGAGCCTTCCGATGACTGGGGCTAACTCTGAGGATACGGAGTCGTTCCACAATTGGAGCACCAACTCGCGTTGGCTTGTGTTGAGTTCCCGTCGCGACGACGGCCTCTATACGCGTCCTTATTTCTGTCATGTCGATGCAAAGGGAATAGTCAGCAAGGCCTTTATGTTGCCCCAGCGCAATCCACGCCGTTTCTATCGTGAACGTTTCTTCTCCTTTAATGTTCCCGATTTTATCACTGGCCCCACTCGTTTTGATAGTCATCAGGCCAGCCGCGTCATTAATGACGACTACCGTAAAGACTTCGCTGTACGTTACTTCAAATGACGCCTTTGCTTATGGCCTGTTACATCTTCAAAAGTATTTGATACATCCGCAATATCCTAAGTGCAGAATTATTCGTAACTTTGCAACCAATAATCATAACTGCTCAAATACAATTACGGATAACTGAATATGAAGTGGATTTTTGCCCTCACATTAAGTGTGCTGACGCTCCAAGCATCAGGACAGTCGTTCCCTTATCAAAATCCTCATTTGTCGGCTTTGGAACGTGCCAAGGATTTATGTTCCCGACTGACTTTGGAGGAGAAAGCAAAACTGATGCTGGACGAGAGCCCGGCCATTCCCCGTTTGGGTATCAAGAAGTTCTTCTGGTGGAGCGAGGCTCTGCATGGTGCTGCCAACATGGGCAATGTTACCGTGTTCCCAGAACCTGTAGCAATGGCGGCCTCGTTTAATCCCGATTTGTTGTATAAGTGTTTCGATGTGGCATCGACAGAATTTCGTGCCCAGTACAACCACCGCATGCAGAATGGTGGTGAGGACGAGAAGTTCCATAGTCTCTCCGTGTGGACACCGAATGTAAATATCTTCCGTGACCCACGATGGGGCAGGGGACAGGAGACTTATGGCGAAGATCCCTACCTGACCTCGGTGATGGGTGTGCAGGTGGTGAAGGCTTGCCGGGTCCTGAGACAGCGAAGTACCGTAAGTTGTGGGCCTGTGCCAAGCACTATGCCGTACATAGCGGTCCTGAGTACACACGCCACTCCGCTAATTTGACGAATGTGTCGCCACGTGATATGTGGGAGACCTATATGCCAGCCTTTAAGACCTTGGTGCAGGATGCCAAGGTGCGCGAGGTGATGTGTGCCTATCAGCGTTTGGATGACGATCCTTGTTGTGGCTCCCAGCGTCTGTTACAGACTATCCTTCGCGACGAGTGGGGCTTTAAATATCTGGTAGTCAGCGACTGTGGCGCCGTCTCCGATTTTTATGAGTCGCACAAGTCATCGACGGGTCCTGTTCATGCTTCAGCCAAGGCAACCATCGCTGGTACCGATGTGGAGTGTGGTTACGGCTATGCCTATCGCAGCATTCCCGAGGCTGTGAAGCGTGGCTTTATCACTGAGGCTGAGGTCGACAAACACGTCATCCGTCTGTTGGAAGGCCGTTTTGATTTGGGTGAGATGGATGATCCTTCTTTGGTTGAATGGTCGAAGATTCCTTATTCTGCCATGTCTACCAAGGCTTCTGCCAACCTCTCGTTGGATATGGCGCGTCAGACTATCGTGTTATTACAGAATAAAGAAAACATACTGCCTCTGAGTAAGAAGGAAAAGATTGCTGTCATTGGTCCCAATGCCGATAATACCCCGATGATGTGGGGAAACTATAACGGAACGCCTAATCATACTGTTACGATACTTGACGGCATCAAGGCCAAAACGAAGAAACTGTTCTATGCCGCAGGTTGCGATCTCACCTACGACAAGGTGATGGAGTGCCTGATGGCTTCACAGTGCAGCTTCGAAGGCAAGAAGGGTATGAAGGGTACTTTCTGGAACAACCGCCGCATGGAAGGTAAGCCCGTCACCACACAGTATTACACTTCGCCCATAGCTGTCACCACGTTTGGTATGCACAACTTCGCCCCTGGCGTTCAGCTCGAAGATTTTTCGGCTAAGTATGAGACCGTCTTTACACCTAAGGAGTCTGGCGAATATGTGGTGAATGTGGATGCTTGTGGCCATTTCGAGCTCTATATCGACGGTGTGCAGAAGTTCCGTCACCACATCTGGCGTACTACCCCCAACCGTGTGGCTATTCAGGCTGAAAAGGGCAAGAGCTACAATATAGAAGTACGCTTCTCGCATATTCATACCTATAACGCTAACTTGGCCATTAATATTGCCAAGGAACATCCCATCAACTATCAGGAGACCATTGCACAGCTGAAGGGTATCGACAAGGTAATCTTCGTAGGTGGTATTGCTTCCAGTCTTGAAGGCGAGGAAATGCCTGTGGATATTGAAGGTTTCAAGGGTGGCGACCGTACTAATATCGAACTGCCAAAGGTGCAGCGTGAGTTCCTGAAGGCTTTGAAAGCTGCTGGCAAGCAGGTAATCTTTGTCAACTGCTCGGGTTCTTGCATCGCCTTACAGCCTGAGACGGAGACGTGCGATGCCATCTTGCAGGCTTGGTATCCTGGTCAGGAGGGTGGCACGGCTGTAGCCGATGTGCTCTTTGGTGACGTGAATCCAAGTGGCAAGCTGCCTGTTACGTTCTATAAGAATAGCAGCCAGTTGCCCGACTATGAGGACTATTCAATGAAGGGACGTACTTATCGTTACTTCAACGATGCCCTGTTCCCCTTTGGCTATGGCCTGAGCTATACCACGTTCGAAATTAGAAATGAGAAATTAGAAATGAGAAATGATGGTGGCGGTATCGTGACTGTTGATGTGGCGAATAAAGGTAAGTATGATGGCACGGAAATTGTGCAGCTCTATATCCGTAACCTGCAAGACCCTGACGGACCGCTGAAGTCGTTGCGTGCCTTCCAGCGTGTCGATGTGAAGGCAGGTCAGACGGTTACCGCCAAGTTGACGCTTGACCGCAAGAGCTTTGAGTTCTGGGATCCCGAGACTAATACCATGCGTGTGAAGCCTGGCAAGTATGAACTCCTCATTGGTACCAGTTCGACCGACAAAGATTTCAAGAAGCTGAGCTTGTCATTGAAGAACTAAAGACAACATAAACAACATCTTTGAATGTGTAAAAATTTAGTTGTCTAAAGTTGTCCAAGTTGTCTTTGATAATTGAGATATTCTATAATAATTAATTTTTAATCCTAAAATCAACACAATGAAACAAACATTTAAAACTGCCCTCGCCGTCGTGCTGTCTATGTACTGCATGGGTTCATGGGCACAGTTTGGAGCTCCCGCAGATCCAAACCCCAGTGTTAAACTGAAGGACGCTTACAAGAACTACTTCATGATTGGCGTAGCTCTGAACCAGCGTAACGTGAGTACGCCCGACCAGATTAGTCTGGTAAAGGCTGAATTCAACAGCATCACTGCTGAGAATGACATGAAGCCCGGTGAGCTGCATCCAAAAGAGGGTGTATGGAACTGGGAGAAAGCCGACAAGATAGCCGACTTCTGTCGTCAGAACGGTATCAAACTGCGTGGCCACTGCCTTTGCTGGCACTCTCAGTTTGCCGACTGGATGTTTACCGACAAGAAGGGTAAGGAAGTGAAGAAAGAGGTCTTCTACGAGCGTCTTCGCGAGCATATCCATACCGTTGTAAACCGTTACAAGGACGTCGTTTATGCATGGGATGTTGTGAACGAGGCCATCTCTGACGGTGGCGGTGGTTTTGGTGGCGGCTTCGGTGGCTTTGGCCGTCGTGGCGGTGAGCCCAACCCCTATCGTGAGAGCCGTCACTATAAGCTCTGTGGCGATGAGTTCATTGCCAAGGCTTTTGAGTTTGCTCACGAGGCTGACCCCAACGCTCTATTGTTCTACAATGACTACAACGAGTGCGATCCTGGCAAGCGCGATCGTATCTATAATATGGTGAAGAAGATGCAGGATGCCGGTGTGCCCATTCATGGTATCGGTATGCAGGGTCACTATAATATCTATGGTCCTACGGAAGAGGATATCGATGCTGCTATCACCAAGTATTCACAGCTGGTAAAGCACATCCACGTTACTGAGCTCGACATCCGTGTCAATCAGGAGATGGGTGGACAGCTGCGCTTCTCTCGTGGTGAGAACAAGCCTTTGGCTGGCTATCTCAATACCATGCTGACCGACCAGTACAACCGTGTGTTCAAGGTGTTCCGTAAGCATAAGGACGTCATCGACTGCGTGACCCTGTGGAACCTCGGTGACCGCGACTCTTGGCTGGGTGTCAACAACCATCCGCTGCCTTTCGATGAGAACTACAAGCCCAAGCAGGCTTACTATGCCATCAAGAACTTTGATGCTAAGCTTGACAATGCGAAACCCAAGGAGGACTTTGTTCCCAACCCAATGAATCAGCCCGGACAGGAGTGGCCCAAGGTGAACAGTGAGGGTTATGCTCGCTTCCGCGTTGAGGCTCCCGAGGCTAAGTCTGTTATCGTCAGTCTGGGCCTTGGTGGTCGTGGCGGTACGGTGCTGCGTAAGGATAAGGATGGTGTTTGGGTAGGAACTACCGAGGGCCCGATGGATCCTGGTTTCCACTATTATCATCTGACTGTTGACGGTGGTACGTTCAACGATCCTGGTACGCACAACTACTTCGGTTCTTGCCGTTGGGAGAGTGGTATCGAAATTCCCGCTCCCGATCAGGACTTCTACGCTTATCGCAAGGACATTCCTCATGGCAACATCCAGCAGGTTATCTTCTGGTCTGAGAGCACTGGCAAGATGCAGACCGCTAATGTTTATCTGCCCGACGGATACGGCAAGCTTGTAAAGGGTAAGAATGGTAAGCTCACTCAGGAGCGTTATCCTGTTCTGTACCTGCAGCATGGCTGGGGTGAGAACGAAACCAGTTGGCCTGTACAGGGTAAGGCAGGCCTTATCATGGACAACTTGATTGCTGACGGCAAAATCAAGCCTTTCATCGTTGTGATGGCTTATGGTCTGACTAACGACTTCAAGTTCGGTTCCATCGGTAGATTTACTGCTGAGGAGTTTGAGAAGGTGCTCATCGACGAACTCATCCCCCATATCGACAAGAACTTCCTGACCAAGGCCGACAAGTGGAACCGTGCTATGGCTGGTCTTTCTATGGGTGGCATGGAGACGAAGCTCATCACCCTGCGTCGTCCTGAGGTGTTCGGCTACTGGGGATTGCTCAGCGGTGGTCAGTATGCTCCCGAGGAGATCAAGGATCCAAAGGCTGTGAAGTATATCTTTGAGGGTTGCGGCTCTAAGGAGAACCCCGATGGCATCAACAAGAGCGTTGAGGCTCTGAAGGCTGCTGGCTTCAATGCCGAAGGTCTTATCTCTGATGGTACTGCCCATGAGTTCCTGACCTGGCGCCGTTGCCTCTACAAGATGGCGCAAGGACTCTTTAAGTAAAAAGTGAAGAGTGAAAAGTGATAACTGAAAGTTAATGAGAAAAACTTTATTATCAACGATAGGTTTGTGCCTGGTTGCTACGGCGGCCATGGCACAAAACCCTTTTGTTCAGACATGGTTTACCAGTGATCCTGCACCAATGGTACATGACGGTACGATGTACGTCTATACCGGTCATGACGAGGACAATGCCGACTTCTTCTGGATGCAGGAGTGGCGCGTTTACTCTACCAAGGACATGGTGAACTGGCAGGATCATGGCTCGCCTCTGGCTCTGGAGAGTTTCTCGTGGGCCGACGACCGTGCCTGGGCTTCGCAGTGTATCGAACGTGACGGTAAGTTCTTTTGGTATATCTGCGCCCACTCGAAGATTTCGAAGGGCATGGCCATTGGTGTGGCTGTGAGCGACTCGCCGACAGGTCCTTTCCGCGATGCCATCGGTAAACCGTTGTTTGAGAACGGCTCGTGGGACCATATCGATCCC
>Ga0265301_10002100_pt1 | contig 23983 bp, 27 predicted proteins | sample AusTroGonzalo_MG_2_FD_193488 | JGI IMG/M metagenome (GOLD analysis project Ga0265301, IMG submission 193488) | Bovine rumen microbial communities from tropical cattle in Woodstock, Queensland, Australia - Gonzalo_04 | ecosystem: Host-associated > Mammals > Digestive system > Stomach > Rumen ... | reverse complement strand
AAAAGTTTAGATTTTCTCAAAATGCTTATCTTTTGGTCTTTGGTTCGGAATAGTGTAGTGCTGGCGGTCTATCTATTGTTTTCGGTTGCTTGCTTCTTTACCGTACATGAGCATTGGCACCGGGGTTGTCGTTGCCGTAACCCTCCATGAGGTTCACGACACCCCAGATTGCGAGACCTGCGCCCAGAGCGATAACGAGAGTCTGAAGAACACCTACTGCGCTGTTGAAAAATGCCATATTCCGATTTGCCGGAATCCTGCGGGAGTATTACTGATAATGCTGTTTTCTCCGGATTGCAAAAGCCGGAACCGACTGTTTCAGCGCCTTTATGGCTGCTGAAACCTCCCGATTCCGGCGTCTCCTTTCATTTTTGAATTGATTTTGATGATTGCGTCTGTTCCGACTTTGCAGCGGGAGTCGGCGTCTTTTTTCGTTCATCTGATATCCTCCTTTATCCGCCGGCAGTTTCGCCGGCGTCCATCACGGATGCGTCGATGTCGTAAACATCATAGACCTCATCCGGTTTTGGCTTCAATCTGCGGGACAGAAAGCGTTCGATGTCGAACTCATTCCGTTTATCCGCATCTGACAGGTATTTGTAATTCGGGTGTTTGGTGATGTCGTACTTATCCGACAGGAATGGGCGTACACCGCGCAGCTGCAGGATGCACTTTCCGCCGTCCAGCACGGCCAGCTCGTCCACGGTGGCAAGGTCTTTGCCCAACTTCTGATAGTTCAGGCTGTGGCTGACCTCGCGCCCGCGGCTCTCGCCGGTGTTGAAGGTATCGATGGTCTCCTTGCCCAGCGTCTGGTTCAGTTCCTTCAGCGTGGTCGGCTCCTTACCGCCCAGGAACAGGGAGGTATCGCAGTTGCCGATGATGGTATCGGCGCTGTCCTTATACAGCGCTTTCAGCTGGGACTGCGCCTGAAGCACCAGGCAGGCGGAAATCTCACGGCTTCGGATGGTCGCCATCAGCTTTTCCAGATTGGGAATCTGACCGATGTTGGCGCACTCGTCAATGAGGCAGCGCACATGAATCGGCAGACGCCCGCCGAACTCGTCATCCGCCTTTTCACAGAGCAGATTAAAGAGCTGGCTGTAAATCATGGAAATGAGGAAGTTAAAGGTGCTGTCCGTGTCGCTCATGATGAGGAACAGCACGGTCTTCTGGGTATCGCCCTTTTTGGTTCCGCCCAGCGTATCCAGCTCCAGTTCATCATACATGGTGATCTCCCGAAGCTCCTGAATGTCAAAGGGAGCAAGGCGCGCACCGGCGGAAATATTGATCGATTTAGCTGTTTTGCCGGCGGCCAGCTTGTATTTTCGCCATTGGCGCACGGCAAAGTGGTTGGGGTCACGCTCGCCGAGCTCCCGGAATGCGATATCTACGTTGTTTTCAAAGGTTTCATCATCCTCACGCACCTCCATTGCATTGATGAATTCCACAAGTGTTGCGAAGTTCTGTTCCTCCTTCGGCGCTTCATAGTAGATGTAGCCGATCAGCGCCGTGTAAAGCAGGGTCTCCGCCTTGAGCCAGAAATCATCGCCTCCTTTTCCTTCGCCCTTGGTGTTGGTAATCAGGGTGTTGACCAGCTTCAGAATATCCTTCTCGCTGTGAATGTAGGCGAAAGGATTGTAGTGCATCGACTTTTTGAAGTTGATAGTGTTGAACACCTTGATCTTGTATCCTGCGTGCTCCATCAGCCGGCCGCACTCGACCAGGAGACTTCCTTTCGGGTCAGTGACCACATAGGAACTGTGGAGCTGCATGAGCTGCGGCTTCACAAAGAACCTCGTTTTACCGGAGCCGGAACCGCCGATGACCAGCACGTTTTTGTTCCGGGCTGTCTTGGGGTCCTTGGGCCGGCTGTTCATCGTCAGCCGCTCCGTCTGGGTCAGAATGATGTTGTTCCGGAAGTCCGGGTCCATATACGGTTCAATGTCCTCCGGCGTTCCCCATGAAGCGTTTTGTCAAGTGTTATTTGGAGTTATTGACGCACAATCAAGGCGAAAGCGCGAAAGTGCAAAGCGCAAAGGGTCTGCACTTTGCGTTTTCAGCTTGCGGGTTCGGGCGGCTGCTTCTTCTTGATGAAGTTGTACCATTGACCGCCGACGCGCCTTGCGCCCAAAACACCGCCCATGTTGCGCTTGGCGTTCTGTACCGTCCTCTCGGATATTCCGGCTTCGGCTGCGGCCTTTACAAGGTCCTCGCTGGCAAGCTCTTTCCCGTCTGCAAGCAGGTCAAGTATCAGCCGTTCCGCCTGTTCGGTCTTGGTGGCGGTGTTGCCGCCCGCGCCGGACAGCAGCTCGTCGGCGGTAATGTCATACTCGCCTATCCACGAAAAGCCCGTTTCCGGGTCAAGGCAAAAGGCTATGGGCTTACCCTCCGCCGCAAGAGAAGATTTGTCATGGACGATAACGCGCACATTCGGTTCCCGTTTCACGCGCCCGATCAGCAGGACGCTCCTTGCTGCGGCGCGGAAGTCGATGGAGCCTAAACCCCGGTAGGCGCTCTGTCCTCCGGCGGCTTTGTTGAGGTGTCCGATTAGGATAACGGCGCACCCGGTACGCTCGGCAATCTCGGCAAGGCGGCGGAACATGGGGCGTATCTCGTTGGCCTTGTTCATGTCGGTTTTCTCGCCCACATACGCCTGTATGGGGTCAAGGATAATCAGCCGCGCCCCGGTCTGTCGGATAGCTCTCTCTATGCGCTCATCGGACAGGGAAAGCCCCTGCTTGCTCTCGTCAATGACAAGAATGCGGTCAAGGTCTGCTTCGGCTTCCATAAGGCGGGGCTTGATGGTGTCGCCCAAACCGTCCTCGGCAGTCTGGTAAATCACATTGAACGGCTCATGCACTGCCATGTGGGGGAACGGCTTGCGGTTGGTACAAGCGGCGGCAAGGCGTAGGGCAAAGGTGGTCTTGCCCTCGCCGGGGTTGCCCTGCACAATGGTTACTTTCCCAAAGGGGATATACGGCTCCCATAACCATTCGACGGTCTGCGTGTCCACCTCGCTCATGCGGATAATCTCAACGGTTTCTTCCTGCGGCGGCCCTTTCAAGCCGTAGACCGCTTCTCGCAAATACTTCCCGTCTGTGATTTCTGCCCGGTGCTGCAATACCTCGTTCCAATCCTTGAAAAGAGGGATAAGCCGGTGGACGGTGTAGCCCTCCGGCATGAGCTTCACAAGGCGGCTGCAAGCGTCGTTTCCGGCTTCGTCGCTGTCAAGGCAGAGATAAACGGTCTTGATGTTCGGACGGTCAGAGAGAAAGCGGAGCAGGGCTTTTTCTCCCACGCCGCCCAATGACAGGTAGCTTTGCTTCTGCCAATCCTTTTTGAACAGGCAGAGGAAAGAAAGCAGGTCAACGGGGGCTTCAAAGACAAACACTCTTTCGCCCTCGCCCCGGTAGCAGAAGTTAAAGGCTTTGTCGCTGCCTTTCACATCAAGGCGGAAGTTTCCCGCCGTTCCCTTGCTGTGGGCGTAGCGCGGTATTCCGTCCTCGTCCCGCCCCACAAATACGGCGTTGTGGTGGGCTGCGTCCTCGTAAATATCGCCGCTGGCAAAGAAAAAGCCCGTCACATCTTCATCAATGCGGCGGGCGGCTGTGAGGTAGTTCCTCGCTGTTCGGTTGTCGGGGCTGCGGGGCGGTAGCCGGAAGTCGGAGAGGGGCGCGGAGCTTGGTCTATCCGGCGGCGGTGCGGCTCCCTTTTCTCCTGTGAGAAGTTCAACGGCTTCGGTAAAACTCTTGCCAAAAAACTCCATGACAAAATCAATGGGGCCGCCGCCCTTGCTCTGGCTGTGGCGATACCACTTGTTGCCCCGGACGGTCAAGCTGTCGTGCCGTTTCCATCGGTATTCCTGTCCGGCGCGTTCCAGCGGTTCCCCCTGCGATTGCAGGAACAAAACAAGGTCGGCTTGGTTCGCCCGGTCTATCTGTTCTTGGGTGTAGTACAAAAAACTCACTCCTTTCATCGGTCTATGTCGTGCCGCTTTGTGCGGGTCTGTGTCTGCTCCGGCTGGTCGGCGCGGAGTGCAATATCCACGCATTTGCGGATTTTTTGAAGTTCGGAAACATCGGCGCGGGTATCTTTCAGTTTGGCATAATCGCTGTCCCTCTGTGTTTTGAGGTCGGCATATTCCTGTTCCCATTCCGCAATAGGCAAGGTCTTTGTTCCTTTCGGCAGATTTGCATGGAGATAGCGGCTTGCTGCGTTCCATAGGGTCAACTCGGCGCGGTGGGCTTCCTCGTACTTGTCGCGCTTGTTTGTCCAGCCGTTTTGCAGCTTTTTCAGCTCATCGTGAACGGGCTTGTACTCGGTGTAGTTCTTCCCGTATTCAATCAGCTTTTGCAGCTTCTTCATGCGTTCCTCGGCGGTTTTCATTCCTGCCCGGATAGTGTCGGCCTGTTCGCTGACAGAGGAAAGGGCTGCGTCCAGCTCATCAAGGGTAGAGATACCATGCTCGGTCAGATAGTTGACCGCTGCCGCTATGGTTTTCAGTTCATCGGCTGTGTGCTGTTGTTGCCAACGCTGCGAATACTTCCGGCTCTTTTCTCTCTGAACGCTCAAATACTTCATCAGCAGATTTGCAAGGCCGGGGGATTGTTGCGGCTGTTCCGGGGCGGTTTCCCACGCTTTGAACAGGTCGGCAATCCATTCTTTGAGCTTTCCAATCTGCGCTCGGATTTCCCGTATAAGGCGGTTTGCCTTTTGGATATTCCGGTTCAGTTCGCCTTTCTCGGTGGCAATACCTTTCTTCTCCATCTGGCAAGCCGCCACGCCCATGTGGACGGTGGGTATCTCGCCAATGCCGCGCTCGGCGTTGCTGCGGTGGTCGATACGCTCCGGGCTTCCGGCTCGTTCAAGGTAGGCGTTTGAAATATCCGCCCATGCCTTACGCCACAAGAGGGCGTTGCCCTTGTCGTTCCAGCCGGTCAGGTCAACTTTGTGCGTCTTGTATCTGCCGCTTGGCAAGCGGATACGCTCGCCGTTTTCATCAAGGTCATATTCCTTTTGGGACTTTGCCGCCCATGCGCCGCGCTCGTCAAGGGGGCGCATGGTAAGCATGATGTGACAATGGGGATTGCCCTTGCCGGTGTCGTGAATGGCATAATCAACGCACATTCCTCTGGAAACAAATTGAGAGGAACAGTATTCCCGGACAAGCCGGATTTGTTCCTCTCTGGATAACTCTATGGGGAGCGCCGCGTCAATCTCTCTGGCAAGCTGGGCGTTCCCGGCTTTCTCGTAAAGCTCCACGCTGTTCCACAAGGTTGAACGGTCAGAGAAAGAGGGCGGGGCGTGGGGTGGCAGCATAATTTCCGTATGGACAACACCGCCTTTGCGGGTGTAGTCGTGTGTCATTCCGTCCCACTCATTTGTCAGCTTTTCGCCGCTTCGGTAGGCGGCTGCGGCAACGGCTGATTTGCCCTTGCCCCGGCTGACAATGCTGATATTACAATGATAGATGGCTATGGGTATCACCTCCCGGATAAAATGAAAACCCGCAAAAATGGTACAGACGCCAAAGGCTGGTATACTGTTTTTGTGGGTGTGCAGGGATAGCCGCGTAAGCGGCGCAAGGGGTGCAGCCCCTTGTTGCGGCAAAGCCGCCAATGTCGGTCAGAGAGGGAAGCAAGCGGCTTTCTCTCTGTGCCGACAAGCCCTCGGCAGAGCGCACGCACCCGTAAGGGTGTATAAGTGCGCCCTTTGTACCAAAGGGATTATTCGCTTTTCCCGCCCTCGGTGCGTTTTTTCAGATAGCCCCGCGCTTCCTCGCTCGTCAGGGCAAGCCGGAGAAAGGCGGCGGCTTCTTCGTCGGTCATGGTCTTTGCTTCTGGCACAATGCTCTCAAAGACCGCACCCCGGACGATCAGCCGATGGCTGCGCGTCCTGCGTTCCTCTTGGGATAACTTTTGCCGCAACACCTTTTCCCGATTTTCAAGCTGCCGGATTTTCTTCTTCCCGTCCTCAATCTCGGCTTGCAATTCCTCGCGTTTTTTTTCTCTCGGTTTCGTCATGGGTGGTCACTCCTTTCTACCTGTCGGCATAGAAAAAGGACAGTCGATTTCCTCGGCTGTCCTTTTGATTAGGGTGTTTGGTTTACTCCGTTCTGCTCAATAAATGGGAATATTAAATATCAATACGCCCTTTAATACATTCCTATTAAAACATCAGCTTCGATTGTCAAATGTGTGAGAGTACGCCAATCAACGCAATCTTTTTCAACGCAAAAGAGAAGCGGCGTCATTTCAATAAACGACATTCTTTGTTCTGATGACAACTGTACGGTGGCTGAAACCGTTTCTCTTGAAATGGTTTTAAGATATTTCTCAAAATATTCAACGACAGACTCATTTGAATAATCTGGATTTTTCAAGTGTGCTTGCACTTTAGTCCTGATTTCCCTCAAATGATTTTTCGTAGGAATTACTTTCACAACATATCCGTTAGGAGATAGCAATCGCTGAAATTCTTTGTAGTGTGCAGGCGAAAATATGTCTAAAATACAATCCATACTTCCGTCTTTCAAAGGGATTTTTGATAAGTCAGTAACAAACCACTTCACTGCTTTGCGCTTGTCTTTTTTTGATGCAATCTGTATTGCCTCCCTTGACAAGTCAAAGGCAAAGATGTTTCGTTCTGTTCTTTGCTGTATCTGCCTTGCATAGAAACCCTCGCCGCAACCAACATCTAAAATGTTTCTTATAGATGGCGTATCAGAAATAAACTGTATGATTTTCTCCAACACAACATCATACATGCCATACTCCAAAATTTGGTGCCGGTTGTCAAAAGACCGCTTGCTGTAGTTGGTTTTGGGCGATGATTTTAACAACAAATTTACATACCCATATCTTGAAATATCAAAGCAATGTCCATGTCTACAAATTAGGCTATTGCCTTGTATATCCATTGATTTTGTGCAAATTGGGCATTGAAAATAAACCTTGCTGTCTGCAAAGCGTGATAAATTATTATTCATTTGTTTTTCCTCCGTAATTACATCTCTGCTTCAATAAGCGAGTTATGCAATACGGATAACCGCAACATAACTCGCGGTTTTATCTTAATCTCATAAATGTAACCATTGTGTTGTCCTCCAATCAATTCCGCAGTATTACTCTGCTTTTAGAAAAAGTATAGCACAAAACTATGAACATTTCAACTCTATTTCAGCCTGTCGGCGACGTTGCTCTCTCTGGCATACCGCCGCGCCGCTTCCCGCCGTTCCTCGCTGTATGGGGCGGTCAGACGGAAAGAGAAGCGGCCTTTCTCAATGTCAAACTCCATGCAGCCCGTTTCCGGGTCTGCGTCGGTCTGGCGGCACACATCGGGGTGCTGCTCGGCATAGGCGGCAAGCCGCTTCTTCAAGTCGGTGTTGTGGGTACGGATATGGATCAACGGGTCTTTCTCATCAAACCAGATGTCTGTGATCTTTTTTTGCTTGGGAAGCCCTGTTCGCATAAACTCTCCTTTCTGCGCCCTCGTTTGGAGAGAGGGGCATTTTTGAGGGAATTTTCCCGGCTCTTGACTTGGGGAAAATGGGGATTTTCAAATAGAAACCGCCCCGGCGAACCATTCTTCGTCCGGGCGGTTCCTATCGCGTGATTTTCGTTTTTTCCGGCTCTTGACCGTCCTGCAAGCTGTCGGCAAGTATCACTTTGAGCAGCTTGTCGCGGAATGTTTCTGTGCCGCTGTGGTTGAAAAACAACTCCGCAACGATGGTCTGTCCGTCCCTCTGTGTCGTGATAACACTGTCGGGGGATTGAGGTGTCCCGTTCTGTTCTGCCATAGGCGGCTCCTTTCTCTGGGTGCAAAAGAGGGATTTCCCGTAGCCCGGAAAATCCCTCTTGGTTGTCAGTATTCGGTTTTACTGTGCGGGTGCTGCGGCGGCTTCCTGTGCCTTTTTCTTTGCCCGGTATTCCCGTGCTTTCATGCGGTCATACTCCCGTCGCTTTTCAAGGTTACGCGCCCGGTACTCCCTTGAATACTGCCGGTGGTAGGCGCGGCTCTTTTCCTTTTGGGCTTCCTCGATTTTCTCCCGCATTTGCCGGATTTCCTGCTCCGTTGGCTCTGTAAGCTGTGTCACTTCGTTCTCAAATTTGCCGATATAGTTGAAATATATCCCGATGTGCTGAATGGCTTGTTTTGCCCTTTTCTTGTCGCGCTCATGCACTTCAATCCGGCTGATAAACTCGTTGAGAATGGCGGGGGTCAGGTCGGTAAAGGCAGCGTAGCGTTCCGTCAGCTTCAAAAACTTCTGCGCCCGTCCGCCCGCGTTCTCAAAAGCGGATAGCTGCTCTTGCAGCTCGGCAAGCTCCGCTTTCAGCGCATAGTATTCTTCTGAATACTTCTGCGACATTTGCTCATAGCGGTCTTGCGGGATCGTGCCGAGGGCGTTGTCCTCATAGAGCTTGTTCAGCACCTTGTCAATCTGTTCAAGGCGCGTCGTGATTTGCGGGATACGCTTCTGCTGTTTCTTGGTCTTGTCGGTCTGCTGCATGGCAAGGTTCTTTTTCACTAAGGCTTCAAATTCCGCCCAGTTGCTGATAGAATAGTCCTCGATTTTCTTCAGCACTTCCGCGATGGTCTGCATGAGCAAATCCGCGTCAATGATGTGCGGGGAATTGCATTTGGGGTTTTTGGCTTTTCCCTTGTGGTACTCGCTGCAATAGGCAACATGACGCTTGCCGCCATTCCGATAATCTATGCGAATGTGCATTTTCGCACCGCAATCCTTACAGAAAAGCAAGCCCGACAAAGGGTGGATTTCCCCGTCCCCGTTGGGGCGTTTGACGGGCGCATTTTCCAAAATCCGCTGTACGGTTTCAAAGTCGGTGCGGTCAATAATCGGCTCATGCACATTTTCGGTTATCTGCCATTGGCTCCGGTCTACATAGTGGTTCCGCTTGTCGCGGAAGTGCTTTGTGGTCTTGAAGTTGACAACATCACCGCAATACTCCTGCCGTGTGAGGATATGGGTCAGGGTGGCTTTGTTCCACTTATAGCGGTTGGCCTCATTGAGCGCCCTGTTTTTACAGGTTCCCCGCCCGCGCTCTTTCATGTAGAATGTGGGCGTTGGGATTTGCGCCTGCGTGAGATATACGGCAATTTGGTTTCGGTTTTTTCCGTCCAGAAACAGGCGAAAAATCAAACGAACAACTCCGGCGGCTTCCTCGTCGATAATCCAAAAATCCTTGTTGTCCGGGGATTTGACATAGCCATAGGGGGCTTCGGTGGCAATCGGCTTTCCACTCATGCCCTTCGTCTTAATGCCGGTCTTTACTTTCTTGCTGATGTCCTTTGCGTACCACTCCGACATGATGTTGATAAAGGGCGCAAACTCCAATGTATCGGGCTTTTCGCTGTCTATCCCGTTGTTGACTGCGATAAAGCGCACATTGTTCCGTCTGAATATCTCCATCGCATTGCCGACTTGGAGATAGTCACGCCCCCAGCGTGTCAGGTCTTTCATAATGCAGACACCGATTTTCCCGTTCTCTACATCGTCCATCATGCGGGAGTAGGCAGAACGGTCAAAAAATCTGCCGCTTTCGTCATCGTCAATGTAGTGCCGGATATTGGTTAAGTGCTGCCCTCTGGCGTAGTTCTCCAAAAAGATTTTTTGGTTCTGTATCGAGTTACTCTCACCGCCGTCCCTGTCCTCGTCGCCCACGGAAAGGCGGGAGTAAAGGGCTGTAATTTTACTATAATCAGTCATGTGCATAACCTCCTGTGCGTCCATATAGGCTTCCTTTACACTTAAAATTATGCACTCCAGCGGGCGGAGCCGTATTCCGTGTTCTTGCGGAACTTCTTGGCGTTTTTGCCCCGGACATACACAACCACCCACATGATGACCGCACCGGCGATGCCGATGAGCAGGTCAATCGGGTGGAAGCTGGGCAGCGGTGAGGCAAAGGCGCTGCCGAAGCCGTCAGCCAGATGCAGGAGTTTCTGGCTGGCGTCCGTGCCGGGGGCAAGGCGTATGCCCTGCGCCGCCTTGTCAAACAGGTATACGAACAGGACATAGGGCGCGTTCAGGAGCAGTTTCTTTTTCAGCTTTTTATCCAGTCTCATAGCTCCAGCCCCTTGTCCTTGTGCCGAACCCTGTCCTTTTTCACTGCCTGCTCCAGCGGATTGATCGCGCGCAGCTTCTGAATGACAGACGGACGTTCCTTCTTTTTCGCAACGACCGCCGAGTATTCCCGGAACGCCGCGTTCAGTGCGTCGCCGTCCCGTGCCTTGAAAAAGACCAGATACTTGGGAATCTCTTCGGTGGTATCCTTCTTGACGGCATAGTCGATGCCGTATTTCCGGGCCACGCGGTCAAAGTCCTTGATGTTTTTATCGCTGATCTCAATGTTCTGAACGCCCTGATTCTGACCGACCAGCTCTGCCACCGACTGTTTCCCGCGCGGCGTGATTGCTGCGGCCTGGGCTTTCTTTGCCTGCGATTTGCTGTGGTGATTCAGAAACTGACGGATTGCCCACTTGAGTGTGCGTCCGGTCAGCTTTGCGCCGGATATGGTCAGCGTGACGGTTCTGTTTTCAACCTCCTCCTGCAAGGTGCATCATCTCCTTTCTCTGCATACTTTCCGGACGGCGGTTACAGCTCCATGCCCGGCGCTTTCCTGTCCGGCTTCGGATTGGACGCCGTGGGCTCCGTGGGAATCGCCATGATGCTGCGCCCCATCTTCAGAAACGCCTCCGGCTTTTTGAATTTCTCCTCATACTTTTTCTGAAGCTCCTTCGGAATGGAGGAGAAGTGATCGCCCTCCGCACCGCAGATGAAAAAGGTTCCGGCGACAACATCGATGATTTTTCCGTCATCGTCCCGGATGGCGCGGTTCAGCGGCAGGCCGGAAATCTTGCCTTCCTCGTTGCAGACCAGCGTGACCGGATCACGGAAGAAGGGAGCCTCCTGAATGTAGCCGCCCACAACCTTCTGCATATCCTCAAGGGAGGAGCCGATGGTGGTCATTCTGGCATACTGTCCGGGCTCCACGAGCAGCACCTCAATGGGCTTGTCCGCCTCAATTTCCTGCCCGTCATTACAGCTGAACTCTGCGCCGACGAAGTGATCGGCATCCAACACCACATCACCCTTGTCCCACATTTCCTCGACCATTGCCTGCGCTTCCTCTTTGGTTGCTGCCTCAACCGTGATGGACTTCTGAAGTGTTTCGGTAATGGTGACTTCAAATTCTTTCATGGGCAGACCTCACAGCCCGAAGGCGCAGCGGATTTCCGCGCCGTTGGTCAGTTCGGCAGTCCCGTCCTCCAGCACCTGGGTGATCAGCTTTTTGTCCTCCTCATCCAGCGAAACAATATCGCCGTCCTCCAGCGCAAAGATGATGCCGGGGCCGGCAAGATAGCAGTCGCCGCTCTGGTCGATGATGACGTCATCGCTGTTAAAGGCGATGAAAATGCCCGAAACGGGCATCAGCTCCAGACTGTCCGCGCCGCCGCTGTTCAGCGCCAGCGTCAACGCCTCATACAGCGTCATGCTGATGGCCGCTGCGCCGGGAATGGCGTAGATGACCTCCGCCTTGCTTTCATCATCTTCGCCGTCGGCTTCCAGATGGATGCGCAGCGTTTCGGGAAAGCCGTCCATGCCGTCCAGATACAGGCTGTCCGGCTGACCGTCCTCCTCGCTGACATAGATGTTCAGATCTCCCTCAATGTTCAGTGTGATATTTGCCATAAAAACTCCTTTCAGCGCTCCTGTTGATGCGCTCTGTTTTTCTGCCAGGCTTCCAGCAGTTTGATGATGGTCTCCTGCATCTGCAGGGGTGTGTAGGACTTCGGAAAATACTTCCGCAGCACATCGCCGCGGATGGTTATGCGGTCGAGCTCGCTTTTCTTTTCCTCATCCATGATTTCGTACATGGCTTCCAGTGTGCATTGTCCGTTCTGGCTCAGGCGTTTGAGGCGCTGCGCCTGTGAAAGCGACGGCGTCGCCTGCGCGTAGTCCATGGCGTCGAGAAACTGCTCCTGCTCATGGGGTTTCAGATAGGACAGCTCGACTGCCGGATTGAAGGCCAGCTCTTTTCTGTCCACCATATCCAGCAGCTGCGGAATCAGCTCCGTCAGACGGATAAACCGCTGTACCTGCCGGGCGCTGTCGCCGGCCGGCTGACCGACCAGCTCTGCCGTTCTGAACTTTGCGCCAAGTTGGCGCAAAGTGGGGTCAGTGCGCTGTCCCTGATGGGTCAGGGCTTCCATCTTCATGCGGTAGGAAAACGCCCGCTCGCTGGGGAGAATGTTCTCTCTTTGCAGGTTGCTGTCCACCATGGTAATCACGGCGGTATCGTCGTCCATTTCCCGGACGATGGCTTTGATGTCCGCTTTTCCGGCAAGCTCCGATGCCCGGAACCTGCGGTGCCCGGAAACGACTTCAAATTTGCCATCCTCTGCCGGTCGAACCAGAATCGGATTGATCACGCCTCCCGCCATGATGCTGTCGATGGTGTCCTGCATCAGCTCATCCTCATCGTTTACTTTGAACGGGTGGTTTTTGAATGGCCGGAGCCTGTCCAGCGGGAGCAGCACGACCTGTTCCGCAACCTCCCATTCGGGCTTCGGCTCTGTGCGCGCCTGTTCCAGAAGTTCCTGTGCCTTGCTGCCGGTGTCTTTGTCCTGGGGAGCGGCCCGGGCCGCGTGTTCTGCTTCCGGCTTTTTTCGCCGGCCTGTCTTACCGGCAGTCCGCTTTGCCGGTGCTGCCGTGTCCTTTTCTTCTGCCAATTTGCATCACCTCCCGGAAATGACAGAAGCCGCAGCGGGAAAGCTGCGGCTCAGACAAGACCGTTTGCCATATCGTGGCGCACCAGGGCGTCGTAGTAATTCGATATGGTCAGCGGCGCGTTGTATAGGGAAGCCAGAAGGTACTGCTTGATGTTCCGCACCTTGCTGGCGTTCTCCTTGAAGGAACTCAGCACATACTCGATGTGCGTGCAGTTGAGCTTGAGAAACTGGCTCTTGACTACCTCTCGGGGCTTATCGTCCCCGGCGATTCGGATGTACTGACGTTTGGAGCAGATGGTATCGAGAAGGAGCTCCATGATCTCTGCGATGGTATCCCGGTCATACGGGTTGTTCTCCAGGAGAATGTCGTACTCCAGATTATCTTCAAGAATTGCCCGATATTGTTCCCGCTCATCCATATCCCGTCCCATCTTATCCACAGGTGCCTGACCGTGACCGCCACCTTGACCGGAAGGGAAAGGATAGGTTTCAGTCTCACTCAAATCAGTATAATTTGAATCAGTATTACTTCCTCGTGATTTTCGGGATTCCGGAGTCGTGAAATTCACGTCTGCTGAATCGTGATTTTCACGAGTCTTGATTCGTGATTCCGGTGCAGGCGGGATGCTGCCGTCGGAGTTATCCACAAAGTTCTTGACGAAGATGAGATTGGGCTTACCCAGCCCCTGCCGCTTGCGCTCTATGAGCCCGGCTTTGCTGTCCAGCTCGTTCAGCAGCTTGGTGGCCTTCTGATCGGCACAGCCGATAGCCTCCATGACCTCCTCCAGCGTGAAGATGATGAACACGCGCCCCTGTTCGTCCAGCCAGCCGTTTTTACGGCTCAGGCTCATCCGATCCAGCAGAATGCCGTAGAGAATTTTTGCCTCGGCGGAGATGGACTTGAAGCGTTCATCGGTAAACAGCGCCTTGGGGATACGGTAAAAAGCAAACTGATCTGCCTGGGCACCGTAGAAATAATCCAGCGTCACTTGGCGCGCCCCCTCTCAAGCGAGCGAAGAATCTCCTTCGTACACCAGCCGATGCACGGTCCGCACTTGCCATACGGGCAGTCATCGCATTCGCTTACGGGTTTCGTTTCCGGCTTTGGCCGGTCATAATAGCAGACCTTCAGCATACAGCCGTGTCTGCCGTAGTAATAGCAGTACCGGCAGTCCTTCGGCTTGCCGTTTTCGCAGTAATCTGTCATAGCGTTCATCCTCCTGAAAATGGGTACAAAAAAAGCGCGTCTGTCCAGCCGCAAAGGCATTCTCCCCGGAGGGAGAGACAGACGCGCAAGGCGTGTTCATATTCAATTCTGGCAATAAAAAATGGGCTAAGCGTCCATCGCTTACTCCCAGTACAACATCAGCTATTCAGTTTCGGCACTGCCCAAATGCAAGGGCTTATGCCGCAAATTCCTTGATATTACGGGCTTTTTCGGGTGTTAGTCCACAAATAACAGCCTCATTGGCCATCACGTAGTCACAACAGCCTTCCAGATTGTGCGCGTCATGGTAGAAGGTGTTTGCTTCATCGCCAGATTTGATGACGCCAGTCAACCCGTGCACCGCCATATTCATCAGGCACAGCTTGGCGTTGTATTCCACCTTTTCCTGCCCGAAGAAAGTCATCGTTTTATTGGCGGACATACCGGCCTGATTCACAAAATCACCGGTCTGCACAAACATGCCACCACTGCCGCAGGCACAGTCCAGGAGCGTTCCCGAACTGGGTTCGATTACATTGACGATCATTTTGACCAGGGATTTCGGCGTAAAGAACACACCATCATCAGAAGCGACCGCCGGTGCAAACTTGCTGAGGAAGTATTCATATATGCGCCCGATTACATCACCGCCAACCTGATCTAAAGCATTGTTGTTAAATATGCGCAAAAGTTCAGCAAGCAATTCATCAGAAAAGATCGTATATTCCCTGGGAAGCACACCCGTTAACTGTGCAGACTGAGCTTCCACCAGTTCCATGGCATGGTTGACCACTTCACCGAGACTATTCAGCGGTTGCCCGTTTTCTGCTGTTATGCCTGCTGCCTGAATGTTTTCCGGCAGATTCACCAACCAGGAATACTGTGCTTGTCGCGGTAGAAAAAGAGCACTCTTCTCTGCAAAATCAGATGCTTCAACAGGCATAACCCTACCATTACGAACCGGACGGTTTTTCAGAATTTCTTCTTCCACTTTCTTGAAGCGACTGTAGGCATAACGCAGAAACAACAGACCTAATACAGGCATACAATACTGCTGGCTAGTCAGTTTCGAGCCTTGCCGGAGCAGATCTGCCGCTTCCCATAGATCAGATTCCAACTTCTTGATGGCCTGATTATCCATTCACTTCGTCCTCCTTGATCACTTCTGCAATATCTTCTAACTTGCAGTGCAGCGTATTGCAGATTTTTAGAAGGACACTTGTTGTAACATTTTCACCTTTAGTAAGTTTGGCCATAGAGGATGAACTGATCCCAGCCGCTTGGCGTAATGCAGTTTTTGACATTTCCTTGTCAATTAGCAGCTTCCAAAGCCGCTTATAACTCATTTTCATTTGTCATTCTCCTTGTTCCATGATTCTCCATACAATTCGCGATTACTATCGGAGAGCTTCAGAACAGTATGTGCCTGAAGGATTTCCTGAGTTCTCGGCTTATATGCAATTTGTTTATCGAAGGCTATAAAAATCTGTTTTGAGCTCTCACTGTATATTTTCATAATGCCATCAATAGACTCATCGCTGATATTTTTCAAAATCAGGGAATCATGTGCTATGGCGGGCAATGCTGTCAATGCTAGAATTGAAAGGTCGTATATGACAAGGCTTTTATAGTTCGACCCGGTTCCAGTATCATCCGGTGTCTCAAATCTATAACTGTCATAATCATATAGTGAAAGATGCGGAGCCTTTCTGGCTTCAGTATACAATGTGTCATTGTATTCCTTCATTTGAATATTTATTGCTTCTTCTAATTCGGAAAGAATAGATTTGATTGCGCTTTTTAACTGCTCATCTGCCCGCTTCTTTGCTTCCTGGAGATCAACCAACTTTAGATATGCGGCATTTTGCGCTTTCAGTGCATCGATTCTCCCTTTTATTTCTGCGTGCTTGTCAAGGAATTCTGTTGTCAGATTGCTAACCAAACCCAAGTCCTGTATTTGGTTCTGAACTGTTCGGAGTTGTATGGTGACTTGCTTTATCTCTTCTTCGAGCGATCTTCTTTCTTCGCCAAACTGCTTATCCAGTATGCTCGCCAGTTTATGATGATAGTTTTCGACTTCATAAATTTTCCGAACATTCACTGTTGGGAAAAACTCCTGTAAAGCAGCAAGATCAGCTTCTGTGGGATAAAGGCCAAACTCAGTACTCATAGAAACAAGGCTTAGACGGCGTTCCAGCGCTTGTAGTCTTGTTTCCAGCTTCATTTTTTCCCCTGTCAGCTGTGTTTTTATACGAGCCTTCGGGATATCACGTTCATCGGATTCAAAATCCTGATTGTCAATCAAGTTTTCCAGATCAGATTCAAGCCCCATAATATCTAAAACATTTTGATCATATTGGGTTTGTCCGCCTACAAGATCTGGAACAAAACGATACTTTCTTGCTGCACGAAAAGCTTCTAACTCTTTTTTCTTATCTTCGAGTTTACTGTTATAAACCTCAATATCCCGATATCGATCAAAAAGCTTTACAAGTGTATCTATCGATTTCTCCATGCTTTGGCTGTTAAAACTGCGAAGTGGCCTTCTTTCATCTGTATTCTCTTTTCCATATATTCTGAAAAAACCGCTGACTGCAGATCTGAATGTGAGCCCCGGAAAGTCAATACGATACATTTTTGACAACCAGTCAGCAAATTCACTTCGAGCCCACTTTGCTCCAGTCAGCTGGAAATCTTTAGTGCAGACATGAATCTCTTCTGCCTTCTCGGTCGATCTGGCAAAATAGTAATCTTTCCCGCCAAACTGGAATGTGAAGAAAATGGTATGATCACCTATATGGTGCACACCGTCGCTTCGCAAGTATGCATTGCCGCCGAAAACAAAATCAATCGCCAAAAGAGCGGAAGATTTTCCTATTGAGTTTTCACCATTCTCTTTTCCGAGGACAACGTTTAATCCTGGTCCAAAGCGAATTGGTGGACGTTCTGATCCGTTCTCCTTGAATACAGGAGAGTGCATTTCTATGAGCATTTGGACACAACTCCTTCGTTACTGACATTGATAGCACGAAGTGCATATAGACAGTCCATGACCGACAAAAAATCGGTAGCTTCTTTCAAGCCCGGTTTAACCCGGAGAAATAGAGTAACAACCGGCAGAGGGCCGTCTTGAAGCTCACGCAACACCAATGGAACCAGGGCTAGTGTGCTGTTGCGGTAGGAATACAGTTTATTCGGTAATTGCATCGAAAACCTCACAACTCTGAACAAAATAGGAAACTACAATCTGGCAATATATTGGATCCTGTAGTGTTACACGGTGAATTTTCTCGGCAAGCTCATAGAAAATTTTCTCCTTTGACTTGTTTGATTTTTTAAGCTTACAATACAAAGCCCTCATCTGGTTTTGAATTGCTTCATAATCGATTTCTCCCCGTTTATCGAGGCTGGTCATAATATCTTTAATTCGAACAAAATAATCACTGACATGGCTATTGACTGTCTTATACAGCACTAGACACTCGGCAGGGCTGAGCTTTTGCCGTATCTCCTTTGGATCAAAGGAAACATCTGCGAGATCTTGTTCATTCAGTTTTTGTATGCGGCTAATAACAGAAGTAATGCCTTTTTCCAGTGGGATACTATCAGTTAATTGCCTACTGCTTTTATGCGTGAGCAGTATGTTTTTTGCAGCAATCAGTTCCTGCACAATCTTTTTATCATTATCAATGCTATAAAGAGCATAGCATTCTGGACAAAGAGCAATCAAGTTAGTAATGACTGGCTCCTTGTCCCTTTCTATAGCGCTGACTTCGTAGCAGGGGACCGATCTGTCCCCATGTACTTTTATCAATTCTTTGCCGCAACCGGGGAACGGACAACAGTCTCCAGCCTCATTTCGAAGTAATTCGCCATATTTGCTTTTCAATTCAGCAGAAGCTTCCTGTTGCCTTTGCCGTACCAGTTCGGTCGGCTCCACTAATCCAGCTGCTTCTCGAACGATATTGCATATTAGTTTTGCAACGACCTCTCCAACATTATTTGCATTTACTGTTGCATCATATGGTCTTAGGTCTTCAGCTAATGCCTCCCGGCACGCTGGAGGCCTTTTCCTTATAAATTTTATAAGGTTTTCTGGTGTAAGTCGATAAATGATGCTTTTCGCAAAAGCTTTTGTAAGCTTCCTTTTTACGATGGTACGTATTGTCTCGTCGTTAACCCTGTTCGATGGGTCTTTCCTTGTACCCCACTCAGCTTCGGTTACAGAAGTGATCATAGCCATAAGTTCACGAAAAAAATATGGAACATCGTCACCGTCAGACAACCTGTTTTTCAAAATTGAAAACAATGTCTTGAATTCCAATGTTCCACCTCCTTCCGTTTTGAACCAGGATGAACCACGATGAACCAAACCGCCCCCAGAATCCAAATGTGCATTTTATAAAATTTCACCATCAGCAAAAGCCTTGCTGATGCCCAGCAAAATAATACCACAGAATAGGCCAATGGTCAAACGGAATGTTCGCGAAAAGGACTTGTGGAAAGGAGAACAAAGAAATGACAGAAAGACGGAAAATGGACTTGAAAAACAGCATTGAAAACAGCGCGAATTTTGTCTCAGCAAATATGGGAGCGGAAACAGTCGTCGGAATACTGAAAATGCACAATGCTGAATCCATTGATGATTTATGTGTCAGCGATTATGAAGAGGTGTTCAGCACATTATTTCAATATGAAGCAGATTGTAAAGATTAAAGACGAGGCTTCGCTCTTCGCTTGATAATGCGCCAGAAGTGCTTTGGATCATCACCCTGAAGCCGTCTGAACCATTTGGGCTGACTTTCCGGATTCGCTTCCAATTCCCTAAGCCGCCGGTAGTATACCAGCCCCACCACCTGCTTGCTAAGCTTCCACTCGAGCATTTCGGAGACGTCCGAATAAGAATAACCGTCTTGCAAGATCATTCTTACCACGGCGTTTTCCAGTCTGTGGGTTGTTCGGCTATAACGACTGGCAAATGTGAAGGAGGGGTAAAAAACACAGCCGCATCCCGGCGATAAGCACTTATTCTTTCTGAATTCCAGCGAGATGGTAATGACTGCAGCATCATCGTCTCGTGGAATGATATCAAGGTAATCCCGTTGCATGTTTCCCTGATTGCGGATTTTGTCGCTGCCGCACTTGGGGCACTGAGGAAAGGTTCTCTTGGGAACGCAAAAAAAGTGATCGTCATCACCGATACCTTCAATTACGAGGAGCTCTGAAAGTCCCAGTTCTTCTGTTCGAACTGGATCAGACTGATGCCTCACTACGGCCATCCGGGATCACCTCCCTGCGTCGCTGAAATTGGGGTTACATTTTACCACCAAATTCTTGACGAATAAACAGTAAAAAAAGCGGCTTTCTGATATGGTGTAAAAGCCCCAAAGGGCCTATGTCCCGAGCATGACAATAAACTGCTTGCCGGATCTGAGGTTCCTACTCCACCGATCACGGAGTAGGGTGCAAGGTAGCCAAAGTGAAGGCCGTCACCCATTACTAAACGTCCCAGCAAACCTGCTGCTGGTCACCGACTTCGGGGAAACCCAGAAAGGTGACCAATGAGCAAAACTCAGTTCACAGATTTTCGTTTCTCGGTTTTCCCGGGAAAGGAAAATCTGAATGACAAACCTAGTCTGTAACCCGTTAACTAATCGACCTGATCCACGGTATCCCTACAAGACAGAATGGAGCGATACCGGTGAGATCATCTACCACGTCCCCGTTATTGCTGATTCCGCTGACGCGCTGATCACATTGAACGCGAAAGAAAACGGCGGCCTGCGGTTCATCAGCATAGGCGGTGGGAAGCCTGAACCCGTTGTTTTCATCAAAACCACGGATGCGGCCTTCGCTTATAACCAGCGGGCTTATCTGAACAGCCAGCACACCAAAGAAAGACGGTACACCCAGCGCCATGATTTCTTCGAAGGTGTGCAGGAAAACGATGAGGGCGAAACTATCTCCCGGGACGAGAACCCGATTCTGGAATGCCAGGAGCCGGGATATGAGGAAACCGAAGTGGACGACCTGCGTGATCGCATGGTGGCATATGTCCAAAAGCGGTTTCCGAAAAATCCGCTCTACGGCAAAGTGCTGGAACAGTACCTGAAATATGGGTACGGCACCCGGGTGATCGGAGAAAAGCTCGGCATCAAGGAAAGAGCCGCCCGGTTCTTCCTGGACCAGGCCAAGCCGATTGCGGCGGAGTACTATAACCGGTTCGGACGGTAAACGACAGCGGCACCAGAGCAAAATCTGGTGCCCATTTTTGCGTGAATTAGTGAGAAAAAACTGTTTTTTAGCGTGGCTCAAGTACCGAAAATCGTTTATAACAATGCTGTGGCAAAAATGCCATTCCTTTTTTCCAAAACATAAAAACACTTTTGCCTTTTCAAACGTTATAAGAGTGAAAGCCACAAGAAAGGAGGGTGCCATGATCACAGAATTATATACCGTGCACCGAGCGGAACTTTTGAAATACTGTTCCATGATGTGCGGAAATGCTGCTGATGCAGAAGATCTACTGCAGGAGACCTTCATGAAGGCACTTTCCAATCTGGATCTTCTTGAAGAGCTTGGAACAAAGGAACGGCGAGCGTGGTTATACAAGGTGGCACGAAACCTTTTCTATGATCTTTGCCGCCGACGGGCAGTTGCAAAGGAAAAGATCGTAGCGACCGTTGAAGAAACTGATGGCGGGTTTTCTGAAGTTGAGACGGCTATGATTCTTTCAATGCTGCCACCGGATTTGTCCCAGATCTTCATAAAGCGCTATTTTGCAGGATATACTTCAAGAAGACTTGCTGACGAATATGGACTTTCACCGTCAGGGGTACGTGCCGCATTAAGCCGTGCCAGAAATATCCTCAGAGAGAAACTGAAAGAATAACGGAGGACGAATCTCATGAAGAAGAACAAAATGATCAATGCCGCAACCTGCGATGCAAGAAATGTAACGGAAGAAAGCCTTACCGGGTATGAAAATATCACCATCAACGCCGCGATCCTGATTGTCAATGAGCGTTCCAAGGAACTGCTGAACAAATATCCCGTGACCATGAATGCGGCAACTGTTCTGGAAGTCCCGGACGGAGAGAACATTTCCGTACAGAGCATTAACGGCAAAGGCGAGATCGGCCCGGACGCTGACGGAACAGGAGTTTTCCTGATAGTCAATGGCAAACTTTCCATTGCCGACGGCAGTGAGACGGCAGTGAAGAGCTATTACCGTATCATGGTGAACGGAAAGGTTCTGATGCCGAAAAGCTATGAAGGCCGGTTTTCGAACATTCAGGTACGCGGAAAGACCGAATATTACCCGGACGGAGCAACGATCCTGAAAGCGGATACGGAGATCGACGATCTGTTTGTTTTAAGAGCAGCGAACACTCTGTACTACTGCTCCGGAAACCTCTTCTTCCTGGATGCCGGGATTGATACAGAAAAAATGATCGAAAAGGGCCTGAAGTTTACCGCAAAGAAGATCGTGATTGCAGAAAGCCTGATCAGCAAACTGGTGACTCTGTTTGATGAAGAAGCCGAGATCGTGAAGGTTCCGGACGGCACAAAGCTCATCGATGACGATCTGGAACTGAAGCCTAAGACCATCAAAAAGTACGGGAGCAGGCTCTGCGTCAGGGGCGACGTTTCCATCAAAGATGCCGAAGCCCTCTCTTTCCTGGAATACCTATTCGCAGACGGTACCGTCAGCGTAAACAAGGAACTGGAAGATGCTTTTGAAAAGATCGAAAGCGTATACGACGCTCTAAAGATCATTGATCCAGAGTTGGGTAGGATCACAGATCGTCCCATGGTCAAGGTCGGTGCTGCGGTTCTTGAAAAGTATCCGAAAGGTGTTCGTGTCGAAGACTGTGCCAAGGTCACTCTCTCGGAAGATCTGAGCGCCGAAGACATCATGGAAAAACTGCATATCGTGGATTGCGCTATGGTTATCTGCTCGAAGGAGCAGGAAGAGGCCGTGGGTATGATTGTCGAGGATGTTGCCATGATTCAGGTGTCCGGGCAGGGTTCGGACGATGAAGACGGCGAGGATGGAGGGACTCTCGGAATGCTTGGTTCCTTTCTCGGCAAGTTGAAAGATACCCAGATAATTAATGCTGCAGAGTATGAAATGTAAAGCCTGAAGAAAACGATTATTATGGATCATATTGAGCAGAGAATGCTAAAAATGAGAGAACTACAGCCCAAAGTTCCATCCTGGGCAAAGGCAGAGCACATGGAAACCAGCGTGCCACAAATAGAGCTATGGATGTGTGGCACACGAAATGAAAAGATAAAACCCCCTATTCTTTCAAGACTATTCCGTACGGTATTTCAGGCACTAAGGAATCATCGCTGAATTAAAAACCTCCCACGAGGCTCATTACCCCGTGGAAGTTCGTATTTCCCGGCTATTATCCGCGATCAGCATATAAAGCAACAGCAGCACCAGAGCAAAATCTGGTGCCCATTTTTGTGTACGGCTGGCTTTGTGTACGCCTGTGTACGGCTGTTGTGTACGGGGTACACAGAGGGGTACACAAGCCAATTGCGGGAATTATGGAGATGTGCTAAAGTGGCTGCGACCATTGAAAACAAAGGGTTTGAGAGGGATCCGGGCTTACTCAACGGTTTGTAATTCCTACCATGGTGGGAGAGCACATCGTTCACATCGATGGGGTCACTGGTTCGAGTCCAGTACAGACCACATAAGAAATACCACCCTTCACGGGTGGTATTTCTTATGTTATTTGTTATGTGGATCCGTACCAGTGATCTATCAGCGATGTGAACACATCATGTTCTGTATTCCCATCCATGCTCCCCGTGATAAATCATAAGCCTTGTCATACCGCCGTCAATGCAGATGTTCTCCCCTGTGATAAACCCCGCTTTTTCGGAACACAGGAACAGGACTGCTTCTGCGATATCCTCCGGCTTGCCGACCCGTCCTGCAGGCTGCTGCAGCGCGTCCGCCCCGGAAATCTCACTTCCGGTTGTATCGATCCACCCGGGTGAAATACTGTTGACCCGCGCCTTCCCCGCCAGGCTGACCGCCATCGCGTGCGTCAGCGCGGCAATCCCGCCCTTCGCCGCAGTATAGCTTTCTGTCTGCGGCTGGCTCATCCGGTCCCGGGACGAGGAGATATTGATAACGGACGCTCCCGGAGGGAAATGCGGCTGCAGCAGTTTGGTCAGATAGAACGGCGCGGTGACGCCGACCGCCAGGGCATAGGAGAATTCCTCCCAGGAGCACTCCTCCATTCCCTTCATCAGCGGCAGGGCATTGTTGATGAGGCAGTCAACAGAGCCGCTTTCCGCAATCACGGATTCCGCGAACCGTTCCAGGGATGCTTTGTCGGAAACATCCCCGACAAACCAGTCGCCCGGCTGCCTGTCAATGATATGCACCCGGGCGCCTTCCCGCCGGAATGCGTCCGCCACGGCCGCTCCGATTCCACGGGCACCGCCGGTAATCACAGCAACTTTTCCCTCAAAAATCCTCATTCCATACCTCCCGTTTTCCGGCCTTCCCGGCATCACCGGATCAGGCCGCCATGGAAAACACATTCATAAATCTGCTCTCCCCGGTAGCGGATGGTTTCCCTGCCCTGGAACCATTCCGCTTCCCCCTCGACGGAACAGGCATAGGCGTAATCCCCGTTTTCATACTTTTCCGGCCCCCGGTACGGCATCTCTGCCGGGACATGCAGCAGCGCCTCCTTCAGGAAATCCCCGCTGAAAGGCCCGCCGGTAACCCGGCCGATATAATTCATGCTCCAGTACGGCACATCGGAAATCCACAATGCCTCTTCCCCGGCAAACAGTTCACCGCCGAGATAGGTATCATAGTACATGAGATCCCCTTCCCGGTAAACCAGGTCGTGGGAACCGGTCCTGGATGCCTTTGTCTCCGCGCCTTTCCCGGCATAGGTCGCCTGTTTGGCCCGGATCAGGAACTCCACAATTCTTTTATTCATAATTTCTCCTCCCAAAAATCGCCGTCCCCACACGGACCAT
>Ga0265301_10002099_pt1 | contig 23985 bp, 5 predicted proteins | sample AusTroGonzalo_MG_2_FD_193488 | JGI IMG/M metagenome (GOLD analysis project Ga0265301, IMG submission 193488) | Bovine rumen microbial communities from tropical cattle in Woodstock, Queensland, Australia - Gonzalo_04 | ecosystem: Host-associated > Mammals > Digestive system > Stomach > Rumen ... | reverse complement strand
TGAAAAGAGTGCGGAAGAACATGGCAAAACTCCTTGTTGAAGGGGGTGAAACTGTCAAAAACTAAACTAATGCCATAACTTACATTCCATCAGCCGAAAAAACAAGCCGGTTTTCCATATTTTTTAGAAAAATTGTTTCCGGGGACCATGTTTTTTGAGTTGCAGAAAACGTCAAAGGAGAAAAACGGATCAGGCATTCGATTCGGATACGGAATCATCGTTCCGTAGAAGAATGCTGTTCTTCAAAAATCTGTTTCTGACTTTCGATTTCCGCACGCAGCTGTTCTTCCGTGGGAAGGAAGAGCATGTATTTGGAGGCAAAAAGCTGTTCGTTTCCGTGAAGGACAGAAAATCTCGCGATATCGGAGTCCGTATCCGCACAGAGAACGATTCCCAAGGTCGGGTTGTCTCCCTCGGATCGTTTCATTGCATCAAACATCCGGATGTACATATCCATCTGCCCGACATCCTGATGCGTTATCTTTGCGGTCTTCAGATCCACCAGGACAAAACATTTCAGGATAAAGTTGTAGAAAACGAGGTCAATGTAATAGTCTTCTTTTTCCGTGTGAATGCGATGCTGGCGGGCGACGAACGCATAGCCTTTTCCTAATTCAATCAGAAATTTCTGAATGTTGTTCAGAATGGCGGTCTCCAGTTCCGTCTCGGTGAAATCCGTATTCTGACTCATCCCCAGGAACTCGGCAATAACGGGATTCTTGATGAACTCCAACCGATCCTGCAGAGGACTCGTAATCTCCAGCATTTCTTTTTCCACCACATCCTTGTGCTGGGACATCAGCAGGCGCTGGTAATACTGCGAGGAAATGTTCCTTTGAAGCGTCCTTACGCTCCAAGTCTGTTCCATTGCCTCGTTTAAGTACCATTCTCTCGCTACAGGATCAGCGACCTGCAAAAGTGTACGAAAGTGTGTCCAGGATAGCATGTTATAACATTTTGGACTCAGTGAGTCCAAAATTGGAAACATCCGATAAAACCGCAAGTATTTATAAAGGGAGCTAAAGTCAAAGCCCTTTCCGTATTCCTTCGTCAGACGTTCAGACAGAGTGCTGATAATTTGCCTGCCATATTCCGCGTGACCATCTTCATCCACATGCTCTTCCGCAATTCGCTTGCCAAGCAGCCAATTCCGTTGAACCAGGGCAGTATTGATGGCCTTGTATGCAAAATGCCTGGCGGATTCGATGATAACCCTCGAATCCGCCAGCAAATCATCGCTGCGGACGTAATCAATACTTTGCTTGAACAAAGCATCCGCCTGTATTTTTTCAGTCATGTACTGAACCAGCTGAGAAGAAACGCCCCTACTTGATCTCGTTCTGCATGGCGACGAGCTGGTCGGCGCCGTACATCTTGCGGAGTTTCGGCTTTTCGATCTTGCCGGTGGGGTTGCGCGGGACTTCGGCGAAGATGATCTTGCGCGGGCGCTGGTAGCGCGGCAGATCGAGGCAGAAATCGTTGACCTGCTCCTCGGTAAGCGTGAAGTCCGGCTTGACCTCGATGATCGCGGCGGCGATTTCGCCGAGGCGCGGATCGGGCAGACCGATGACGGCGACGTCCTTGATGGCGTTGTTGCGGCGGAGGAAGTCCTCGATCTGCACGGGATAGAGGTTTTCGCCGCCGGTGATGATGACGTCCTTCTTGCGGTCGACGAGGTAGATGAAGCCGTCCTCTTCCTTCGCCATGTCGCCGGTGTAGAGCCAGCCTTCGTCGTCCAGGACTTCCTTCGTGGCCTTCTCGTCCTTGTAGTAGCAGCGCATCACGCCGTCGCCCTTCACGGCCAGCTCGCCGACCTTGCCGGGCTCGACCGGATTGCGCTTCTCGTCGACGATCTTGGTCTGCCAGCCGTAGCCGGCCACGCCGATCGCGCCCACATGGTCGATGTTCTCGATTCCGAGGTGCACCGCGCCCGGTCCGATGGATTCGCTGAGGCCGTAGTTGGTATCGTAGTCGTGCTTCGGGAAGACGGTCTTCCAGCGTTTGATGAGGCTGGGCGGCACGGGCTGCGCGCCGATGTGCATCAGGCGCCACTGGTCGAGCTTGTAGTCCTCCAGCTTGATGTCGCCGCGGTCGATGGCGTCCAGGATGTCCTGCGCCCACGGCACGAGCAGCCACACCACGGTGCAGTGCTCCTCGGAGACCGCACTGATGATCCATTCGGGCTTGATGCCGCGCAGGAGCACGGCCTTGCCGCCGACCAGGAAGCTGCCGAACCAGTGCATTTTCGCGCCCGTGTGGTACAGCGGCGGGATGCAGAGGAATGTGTCTTCGCGGGTCTGGCCGTGGTGCTTCTGCTCCACGATGCAGGCGTGCATGAGGCTGCGGTGACGGTGCACGATGGCTTTCGGGAAGCCGGTGGTGCCGGAGGAGAAGTAGATCGCGGCGTCCTCCTCGTCGGAGAGCGGGATCGCGGGCGACTTGCTGGAGCAGTAGGAAACGAGGTTGTAGTACGGTTCCGCGAACGTCGGGCAGTCCTCGCCGACGTAGATCAGGGCCTTCACGCGCGGGATGCGTTCGCAGATGGATTCCACGCGACCGATGAACGACGGGCCGAAGATGAGCACGTCGATGTCGGCGAGCTCGATGCAGTATTTGATCTCCTCGGCGGTGTAGCGGAAGTTGAGGGGCACAGCCATCGCGCCGCTCTTCAGCACGCCGAAGTAGATCGGGAGCCATTCCAGGCAGTTCATGAGCAGGATGCCCACGCGGTTGCCCTTCTTGATGTGGCGGGTGAGCAGGAAGTTCGCCACACGGTTCGCCTTGCGGTCGAATTCGCCCCACGTGAGCTCGGAGCGGAAGGAGTCGGTCGGGCTCGGCTCCATCAGGGAATATTCACGCCAGGTGGTGTGGCGCTTTTCGAGTTCCTGCGGGTTGATTTCCACCAGTGCGACGTCGTCCTTGTAGAGCTGGGCGTTCCGTTCCAGGATTTCGGTGATAGGCATCGTATTTCCTTGTGATGTTTTGAGGTGAACGCGAGGAGCGTCCAGGGTGAAGCGGGACCGGGTGACGGCCCCGCGTTGATTGTGTTTGTCACAATATAAGACGTTTTCCGCGAAATGCAAACGGTTTTTGCCGGAAAAACGCGATTATGTTTGCGATTTTCACAAAAAACGGGGCGGAGGCGCGGCAGGCCATCGTGCAGAACGCGCGTCAGGCGTTGATGCGGAATGCGGCCATGAGCACGTCGTCGAACGGAGGCAGTTCGCCGGAGAAGTGGCGGATGGCCGTCGCAACGTCGTCCAGCAGTTCCTGCGAACGTCCGGACGTGGAGACGTTCAGAGCGTCCAGCAGCGCCTTCCGTCCGAACAGGCTTCCTCCCCGGTCGCGATACGAGAAAATGCCGTTGGAACAGAGGAACAGAACATCGTCCGGCCCGAGCGTGATGCTCTCCTGATGATATTCGATCGGATGCGCGGTCGTGAAGACGGGGCCGGACTGCGCGCGGAGCTGTTCGAACACGCCGCCGGATCTCCGCAGAAACGGCGGATAATACCCGGCATTCACGAAGTCGAGCCTGCGGTTCTCCAGGTCGAAGAAGCCGACGAAGATGGAAATGAACTGCTTCCGGAACACACTTTCGCCCTGGAAGAGTTCAAGTCCGCGGTTCAGCATGGCGAGCGGGTCCGGCGACGACACGGAGCACGGCTGAAGCTCGGCGCGGAACTTCATCATGCTCAGGCAGGCGGACACGCTGTCGCCGATCGCCTCGGCCATCACGAATCCGGGCTGTCCGCCGGAGGTCACGAACGTTTCGAGGATGTCCGCGCCCTTGTGCGCAGCCAGAACGGATGACGAGGCGGAATCGAGCCGCGGGAACTTAGGGAAAAGCGGGCCGGGTTCGGGGATCAGCGACTTCTGAATGGACTTCGCCAATTCGTTTTCGCGATGGACGCGGCGTTTGGAGTCGGTCAGGTTTTTCTTCAGGCCGCCGACCATGGTGTTGATGCCGTCGGACAACGCCAGAAACTCGGGGTTGCTCCGCACTTTCACGGTCTCCGTCAGGTCGCCCGCGATGATCTTGTCCAGCGTGCGGTTCACCTCGTAGAAGCCGTCCGTCACGGTCCGCTGGAACAGCAGGTCCAGCAGGAAATAGAACAGCACGAAAAATGCGATAAAGATGCCGAGGATAAACAGCATGGAGCGGTTGCGGGCGCCGAAGACCTCGCTTTTCGGCATCACGGCGAACACGCGGCGGGGTTCGTCCGGGATCTGCACCTGCTGGCAGAAAAACGGCTTTCCGCGCAGGAAAATGGAGTCCGGCAGGGCGGGGTCGCGGCGGAATCCGAGCTCGGACAGGCGGAAACCGTTTTCGGCAGGATCGCCGCTGGCGAAGACGACAGGATCGGCGCCGTCCTCCAGCACCAGGAACCGCCCGCTCCGGCCGATGGGCAGAGCCTGCATGATTTCCTGCATGAGCTCAATGTCGGAATAATCGAACACGTTTCCCGCCTCGTATGCGACCTGGACGATGCCGGGCTCGTCGAGGCGCGCCACGCCCGCGTACTGCACGATCACGTGGTCGATGCCGCGTTCCTGCGGCTCCTGCACCAGCTCGAACGTCTTGTCCGTGATCGCAGGCATAAACTCTTTCGACTGCTCCGTGGAATCCATGTGGAACCCGAGGAAGCCCGGCTCGGTCGAGGCGATCAGGACACCCTCCCCGTCGGAAACGCAGAGGGAATCCACATTCAGCGCGGATGCAAGCTCCTTCAGGCGGGCATCGTTCTTCAGGAGTTCCGGATCATACTGGATCACGCGGGCCAGCATTCTGACTTTCGCGAGCGCAGCGGCGTTCGTGCCTTCACGGAAACGTTTGCTGCTCTCGCGCCATTCCGTCACGTCCAGGCTCAAGTCGCGCAGACGTTCCGCGATGATGGTGCGGGCCTGACGTTTTGCTCCGACCGTCATAACCACTCCGACGACAACCATCAGGAACAGCAGTCCCAGGGCCATAAAAAGAAAAAGACGTGTCTGGATGATTCGTTTCATGTTCGGGTAGATTCGGATGAATGGAATTATCCATAAAAATAACCCGCTATCCGCCGTTTTTCAAACGCGCGCACGCTTTTTTCCGCATTTTCGGTTGTTTTTTTCCAAAGTTGTGGTATTTTTTGTGTTAGAAAACGTAATCCCGATCCACGCGGCGGACCTTGCGGCGCCGCGGAAACGAAGCGAGGAAACCATGACACCCGGCATAGACAGGGCCGCATACCGCGCCATGAGTGCGGCCGAGCTCGAAGAAAAAATACGGTTCTACAACGCGCGCTACTGGGACGAATCCGACCCGGCGATCAGCGACGACGATTTCGACTTCATCACGCGTCTGCTCGCGGAAAAGGACCCCGGCAACCGACTGCTCGACCAGGTCAACGCGCCCGCCGTCGCATCGTCCGAAAACATCCGCCACGAACGCCCCATGCTTTCGCTCGACAAGGTGTACTCGCTGCCCGAGCTCGAAGCCTGGCTCGCGAAGACCGTCCGCACCGCCGAGGAAAAACTCCTGATCCAGCCCAAATACGACGGCATCTCCGTGCTGTGGGAGGACGGGGTGCTCTCCACGCGCGGCGACGGCTTCACAGGCAAGGTCATCACGGACAAGGTCCCTCTCATCGACCTGGAGACCATGTCCGGCGTGCTGCCGCTCGCCGAATACACAGGGCGCGTTCTCGGCGAACTCTTAATCCGCACCGACGACTTCAAACGCCGCTACGCCACGATCCTGAACGCCAACGGCAAGCCCTTCCGAAACTCCCGCAACGCCATCGGCGGCATCATGAGCCTGAAGGACATCTCCGGCATGACCGCCCAGCATGCCCGCCTCACGCTCGTGGACTACACCACCATCTCCCGCGCCGCCACGGCCGCCGAGATCGGCCGCATCTGGCCGGATGTCCTAGCGGAAATGGAGACGCTTCCATACCCCATGGACGGCCTCGTGATCAAGCTCGCGGACGCCGAATACGCCGATTCGCTCGGAAACACCGCGCACCATCCGCGCGGCCAGATCGCGTTCAAGTTCAGCGGCATCCGCCGCACCACGCGCCTGATCGGCGTGGACTGGAGCTTCGGCAAGAACTGCCTCACGCCCGTCGCCGAGCTCGAACCCGTCGAGATCAACGGCACCACCATCCGCCGCGCCACGCTCCACAACCTCCAGAATATCCTCGACCGCGACCTGCAGATCGGCGACGCCGTGACCGTGGAACGCGCCGGCGACGTGATCCCGTACATCGTTTCCAGCGAGCCCGGGATCGCCCGGCGCAGCGCGCTCATCACGCTCTGCCCCTGCTGCGGCCACGAGCTCGTCCGCGACCTGCCCGAACTCCGCTGCGTGAACCCGGACTGCTTCGAGACGCGCCTCCAGCTCCTGCTGGCCTCCGTCCGCAGCATCGGCATCGAACACCTCGGCGAGCCCAGCCTCCGCAAGATCATGACGAAGCTGAACGTCCGCACGCTCTCCGACCTCTTCAGCCTCTCCGAGCTCAACATCTTCTCCCAGCTCCGCGACGAGGGATTCCAGGGCACCTCCACGCAGAATCTCTACCGCGAAATCCAGGCCGCGCGCACCGTGCCCGCCTACAAGGTCCTCGCCTCCCTCAACATCAAGGGCATCGGCGCGAACATCGCGAAGAATATCCTCAAGAAACACTCTTTCGCCGAGCTCCGCACCCTCACGACCGAACAGCTCGCCGAAATCGACGGCATCGGCCCCGAACGCGCCCGCGCTCTTCACGACGAGCTCATCGTGCAGTCCGCCGGGCTTGACGAGCTCCTTTCCGCCGTCACGCTTGTGGCGACCTCCACAGAGGAACTTCCGAAGATATGCTTCACCGGCAAAATGCCGGAGAAACGCGCGTACTACGAATCCATCGCGAAGGCCGCCGGCTACGACCCGGTCGACTCCGTGACCGACACCCTCGCGCTCCTCGTCGCCGCCGATCCGAACGCCGCTTCGTCCAAGATCGCCGACGCGAAACGCCTCGGCATCCCCGTCCAGTCGCTCGACCTCTGGCTGGGCTCCGTGAAGAGCTTCATCCCGAAGCAGGAGGAGCCCGCCGCATCCGACCAAATGACCTTCGATTTCTGACTCGTATTCCAGCTCAATTTTCTACGGAAACAGCGCGGCCGGAACAGCGTTCAAACCGTCCCGGCCGCTTCCGTTTTTATGTTCAGTCCAAATCGAGCTTAAAAGATCAGCCACTCGTACAGACCGGAGGCCATGCGGTTGCGCTGGCGGATATCGAGGCGCAGACGCTTCACTTTCACCGTCTTGAACGTGATCTCGTCCATCTTCGATTCGATGCCCTCCACCGGCACGAACTGGCCGCTGCCGTTGTCGCAGCTGAGCGTCCAGGACTGCGGCAGGGCGCATCCGCCGCCGCGGCGGCTGTCGTCGAACCAGTAGAACTTGCAGCGGGAGAGCTCGACCGGCTCATTGAATGTGAGCATGACCCACTCGCTGCCGCCGAGGTGCGACCAGAAGTCGAAGTTCTCAATGTCGATGTCGGTCGGGTTCTGCGGGAAGAAACCGTCGTTGATGGCCGCCGGGTTCATGCCGCCGCGTGCGTAGGACACGGAGACTTTGGCCTCCTCGGACTTGTTCGCGGCGTACGACGTGGAGGCGTCGGACTCGGACACCCACACGCGCATGGGCATGGAGCCGCGGTTCGCCCACCAGGCATACGGGATGGCCGTCATTTTGCCGTCCTTCGTGTCGAACTCCAGCGTTTCGACTCCGCCGCCGGGGAAGAGGTCCGTGCGGAATTTCGCCTCGACCTTCGCGTCCGGCGTGACGGACCAGCGGCGCCACGGCGTCTTCACGCCCTGATCCTTCTGTTCGAACGCGTACACGATCGGGCCGCGCTCGAACGCGACCTGTCCGGCCAGGTTGCCGACCTTTTCGTTGGCCTTCACGCGGCGGACTTCCATCGGCAGGTCGAGCGTGACCTTGTCGCCGTCCTTCCACGTGCGGTCGATCACGGCGAAGCCCTTGTCCAGCTTGTACTCGGCCTTCCTGCCGTTCACCAGCAGCGTCCACTTCGCGGGTGCGGCGTTCTCGTAGGTGTAGAGGTCGGACGGCACGGGGTGTCCCTCGACCCAGCCGGGAATGCGGAGCGCGAGCGCGAACTTGCCCTTCTTCACGCCGGAAAGCGCGATCTCGACCTTGCCGTCCCACGGATAATTCGTGGTCTGCGTGAACACCGCATCGCCCGCGTCGACCTTGCCCGCGCCGTACAGCAGCATGTAGATCGTGCTGTCCTTTTTCGCGCAGACGTACTGCCCCAGCGAGGCGATCGTGCGCATGATGTTCGGCGGGCAGCAGGCGCAGCCGAACCACGGCGACCGCTCGGAACCGGAGGATTCCAGCAGGTTCGGATAGAAGAACCGGTCGCCGGAGAGCGAGACGCCGGAGAACGCGCCGTTGTACATGGTGCGCTCGAACGTGTCCATGTACTTCGCATCGCCGTACATCAGGAACATGCGGTGCGTCCAGAAGAGGAACGCCACGGCGGCGCAGGTCTCGTTGTAGCAGCGGTTCGGCAGCTCGTAATTGTTGCCGTAGGCTTCGCCGCTGCTGCGCGCGCCGCATCCGCCGGTCAGGTGGTACTTCTTGCCGACCACATTGTCCCAGATCTTCGTGATGGCGTCGACGTAGCGCTGGTCGCCGGAGAGCGCGGCCACGTCGGCCATGCCCGCGTACATGTAGTTGGCGCGGACGGCGTGCCCGACGGCCTCATCCTGCTGAAGCACGGGCTTGTGCGACTGGCTGTAGGGATCGCCGGGGCCGTGCTTCGCCTTGTTTTCGAGGAAATGCGCCGCGAGCTTCAGCCAGCGTTCGTCGCCGGTCTGGCGGTACAGCTTCGCGAGGCCCATTTCGACGATCTGGTGGCCGGGCGCGATGCATGGATCGTCGCCGCCGAGGTCCTTGTTCAGGAGTTCGGCCGACTTCACCGCCATGTCCAGCAGCGTGCGGTCGCCCGTCGCCTCGAAATACGCCGTGGCGCATTCGTAGAAATGCCCCAGGTTGTACGTTTCATGGCTCAGGTTCGGGTCTTTCAGCCAGCGTTTCTGGTCGATCCACTCGTGCGCCGGGGAATCCGGGTGCATGGTGCGGTACGTGTACAGGTAGCCGTCGGGCTCCTGCGCCGCCTTCACGTGCTGGATGATGTCCTCCATCTTCTTCTGCAGCTCGGGGTCCGGGTTCGTCTGGAGCGAATACGACGCGCCCTCCAGAAACTTGTAGATGTCCGTGTCGTCGAACGGGAACGTCGTAACGGGCCGGTTCTGGAAGTTCGTTTCGCCCGCGGCGCGGCGCTTCATGGTCTCCGCCGCCAGGTCGAAGTTCTTCAGACGGCCCGACTCCAGGCACTGCTGGAGCGCGAACGGGATCGTGACCTTGCGGTTGACTTCCTGACGTTCCGCGAGCAGCCCGGACGTGAACCGGACCTGCGTGAACGGCACAGGCTGGATCGGATAGTCTGCTTCGGCGGCGAGCGCTCCGGCGGCGGAAAGGGCCGCGGCGCTTCCGGCAAGGATCATTTTTGCCATGATGTGACCTGACATGTGAAGGGCTCCTGGAAATGGGGTGGAATCGGGCGGGCGCGTCCCGGCTTTTTTCCGGTCCGGCACACGCGTTCCCGTTGATGTTGTTTCAGCGTTGTTTTACGCTAATATAACCCCGATTGACGGGAATTCAAGAGCAAACCAAAAGAAAATGGAAAACCCCTGAATAAAACACAAGGCCCCCTCGCATACACTTTAGCCCCCCCGTTGATCTGCAAAAGGAAAGATTTAGGGTATCTCTAAAAATTCGATCGGATGGATTTTCAGCGTATGAGTAAAAAGGCCAATGCAGGAAGATTTGAGCGTGGCTACCTGAACGTAACCACCGAAAATCTTCCCAGTTGGACTTTGCTCAGACGCGAAAAGCCGCCGAAAACCAATTTTTAGAGGTACCCTTTAGCTAAAGGTGTATAAAACAATCAGCCCGCGGACTCCTTGCAGAGCCGCGGGCCGAGTGTTGTTTGAGGTTGAATTGAAGCGGAACGATTACGCCAGCGTGAGGTTCTGCCAGGCGGATTTGGACTTATCGTCGAGATCCGCGAGAGAGGCGGAGGAGATGTCCGCGAGGGCGTCCGTTTCGAGCGAAGCGAAGCTCAGACTGTCGGTCATGGCAAGGGCGTCGGAGGTCTCCGGCATCGCGAGCGACGCGGCGGCGGAACCGGAGGCATTGAACGTCGCGGTCACGTTGTAGAACGCGCCGCTCTTTTCGTTGGCCTTCGTGTTCTTCGCCGTCACGGAGATGTAGTACTCGCCCGCGTCGAGTGTGAGCGCGGCAGTCGTCGCGGAGGCTCCGGCGGTGTAGTCCGTCACCTTCACTACGGTCTTCTTCTGGAGCGAGTTCAGGACTGCTTTGCCCTTCTTGTCCGTGCCCTTTTGCCAGATTTCGAACGTCACGTCCGCGAGCGCCGTGATCTTGAAGTTCAGCGAGCCGTTCTGCGTCAGCACGATCTTCGCGTAGTCGACTGCGTCGCCGTAGCCGACGAAGTTGGCGTACGCCTCGTTGCCGATCGCGTTGCTGTCCAGCAGGACGTCCTGCGAACCGGCGACGAGCTCATTCGACACAAAGTTTGTATCGTCCTTGAACGCCTTGGCCTTCTTGTCGTACAGCACGTTGTTCGCGCCGTTGTCTGCGCTGTCGAAGAACAATGTCTTGCCGTTGAGCTCGACGTTGTAGTAGGCGCTACCGCCCTTGGCCGCGTCCGAAGACTCCATCGAAACGTAGTAGGTGAACTTGCCCGTATCGAGGAACTGCGCCTTGGTTGTGGCCTTATAACCGTTCTTCGCGGTGAGCGACGTCACGCCGCCGACCTTCGAGAGCTTGCCCTTCGCGTCCTGCTTCCAGATCGTGAACTTCGCGGCGCCGTCCGCTTTCACGTTGAAACTCAGATACGCGCTGGAGGCAAGGTCGAGCTTCGCGTAGTCGACGCTGTCGGAGAAGCCGACCCAGTTGGCGAACGCCGTGCTGCCGGTCATCTCGTTGTTGTCGAGGGCAATGGCAGTCGTGCCGCGTCCGACCTCGACGGACTGGGCCTTGGCGGCCGTGTTGTTGCCGCCGTTGTCCGCGTCCACGAAGAACGTGCTGCTGGTAACGCTTACGTTGTACAGGCCCTCGGTTCCGGCCTTCTTGACGTTCTTCGCAACCATCGCCGCGTAGTAGCTGCCATCGCCGGTCAGGCAGACGTCCTTCAAGGTGGCAGTCTGGCCGGCTTTGACCGTGACCTTGCCGACCGTGATCTGGGCGCGCTTGCCCTTCTTGTCGACGCCGTCCTCGTACACATAGAATGTGGCGGCCTCGGTGGACGAAATCGTGAAGGTGAGCTTCGCGGCGGTGTCCACGTCGATCTTCGCCACGTCGCCGGAATCCCTGTTTGTGCCGTCGTTGCCGAACATATTGTGCTTGCCGTCCTTGTCGATGGAACCGGGCGCGTCGAGGTTGAGCTCGCCATTGCCGTCGATCGTGTTCGTGACGGAGATGTTTGCGTCGTTCCAGCCAGCCTTCTTGTCGTACAGATAGTCGTTCGCGCCGTTGTCCGGCTTGTTGTCCGGGATGACGATGTTCGCGACCGTGTACGAGGTGACCTCGGAAACGTTGCCGGCGGCATCCGTGCCGCGGAAGAAGACGGAGCCATTCGCGGAGAAGACGATGGCCGCGGTGTACACCAGCCAGGTTTCACCGTCGAGGCTGTATTCCCTGACCACGGAATCTTCGCTGAACTGAGCGGAGACCAGCACGTTGCCGTTCGTATTCGTCGTGATATTGGCCGTGGCCGCCGGAGCTTCCGGCGCAACCTTGTCGATGTTCGTGACTTCATAGCTGACGACTTCGGATTCGTTGCCGGAGGCGTCGATCGCCTTGAAGAAGACAGTGGTGTTCTCGCTGACCGTCACGCCGTCGACATAGGCGAGCCATTCGCCGTTTTCGCCGAGCCTGTAGAGCGCGGATGTCAGCTCAACGTCGTCCGCAAACACGGCGGTCACGGTCACAACTCCGTTCGTGGCCGTTGTGATATCCGCCGCGACATTGGAGACGGTCGGCTTGACCGTGTCCGGAATGACCGTTTCGATGTTCGTGACTTCATAGCTGACGATTTCGGAGACGTTGCCTGCCGCATCGGCGCCACGGAACCAGACCGTGCCGTTTTCGGTGAACTTGACCGCTTCGGTATACGCGACCCAGTTCTGACCATCCAGCGAGTATTCCTTTGTAACAGAATCTTCGCTGAACACGGCGGAAACCAGCACGTCGCCGTTCGTGGTCGTAGTCACATCGGCGGAGGCAGTCGGCGCTTCCGGCGCGACCTTGTCGATGTTCGTGACTTCATACACCGTGACCTCGGAAACGTTGCCGGCCTCGTCCGTGCCGCGGAAATAGACCGTGCCATTTTCCGTGAACAGGATGGCATCGGTGTAGTTCTGCCAAGTCTGACCGTCGAGACTGTACTCCTTCTTCACAGAGTCTTCGCTGAACGCGGCAAAAACGCTCACGTTCGCGTTGGTCGGGGCTGTGACACTCGCCATGGCAACAGGCTTGTCCGTGCCGCCCTTGTCGATATTGTTCACGACATAGCTGATGACCTCGGACACGTTTCCGGCCGCGTCGATACCGCGGAAGTAGATTGTGCCGTTCATCGTGAACGTGACCGCCTCGGTGTACGCGATCCAGTTCTGACCATCCAGCGAGTATTCCTTTGTAACAGAATCTTCGCTGAACACAGCGGACACCAGCACGTCGCCATTCGTAACAGTGGTCACATCGGCAGCCGCGACCGGAGCTTCCGGCGCGACCTTGTCGATGTTCGCGACTTCATACTTCGCGACCTCGGAGATGTTGCCCGCCTCGTCTTCGCTGCGGAAATACACCGTGCCGTTTTCCGTGAACTTGACGGCATCCGAATAAGTCTGCCAGGTCTGACCGTCGAACGAGTATTCCCTGCCGACGCTGTCTTCGCTGAACACCGCGGACACCAGCACGTCGCCGTTGGTCGCGGCAGTGACATCCGCCGTCGCGACCGGAGCTTCCGGCGCGACCTTGTCGATGTTCGTGACCTCATACGCCGTAACCTCGGAAACATTGCCCGCCTCGTCTTCGCTGCGGAAATACACCGTGCCATTTTCCGTAAACTCGATGGTTCCGGTGTAAGGCATCCAGTCGGTCCCGTTCAGGCTGTACTCCTTGACAACGGACTTCTCGTTGAAGATCGCGCTCACGCGGACACTGGAGTTGGTCGGACTCGTGATGTCGGCCATGGCGACGGGATTGTCCGGCGCGACCTTGTCGATGTTCGCGACCTCATAGCTCGTGACCTCGGAGACGTTGCCCGCCGCGTCGGTCCCGCGGAAATAGACCGTGCCGTTCACCATGAAACGGATAGCTTCGGAATAGAGCCTCCAGGTCGTGCCGTCGAGGCTGTACTCTTTCTTCTGCGTATCTTCGCTGAACGTGGCGGAGACCAGGACGTCCGTATTGGTGACGACCGTGACATCCGCAACGGCGACCGGAGCTTCCGGCGCGACCTTGTCGATGTTGCCGACTTCGCACTTCGCGACCTCGGAGATATTGCCCGCCGCGTCCGTTCCGCGGAAATAGGCCGTGCCGTTCGCAGTGAATACGAGCGCCTGCGTGTACGCCAGCCAGGTTTCGCCGTCCAGCGAGTATTCCTTGACCACGGAATCGTCGCTGAACACGGCGGTCACGGTCACATCCTGATTCGTCGCGGATGTAATGTCGGCAGTCGCGGCCGGAGCTTCCGGCGCGACCTTGTCGATGTTCGTGACCGCATACGTCGCGACCTCGGAAACATTGCCCGCCTCGTCGATGCCGCGGAAATAGGCTGTGCCGTTTTCCGTGAACACGACCGGCTCGGTGTATGCCTGCCAGGTCTGACCGTCGAGGCTGTATTCCTTCGTCGCGGAATCCGCGCTGAACGTGGCGGAAACCACCACATCGGTATTGGTGACAGCCGTGATGCTGACCGTAGTCATCGGCGCTTCCGGCGCGACTTTGTCGATGTTCGTCACGGTATAGCTCGCGACCTCGGAAACGTTGCCGGCCTCGTCAGTGCCGCGGAAGTAAACCGTGCCGTTTTCCGTGAGCTTGACCGCTTCGGCGTACGCCTGCCAGGTCTGACCGTCGAGGCTGTATTCCTTCGTGACGGAATCCTCGCTGAACGCAGCGGAGACCAGCACATCGCTGTTGGTGACTTTCGTAATGTCCGCCGACGCGACCGGCTTCTCCGGCGCAGTCTTGTCGATGTTCGCGACCGCAAACGTCGTGACCGCGGAAACGTTGCCGGCGGCATCCGTGCCGCGGAAGCTGACGGAGCCGTTTTCGGTGAACGCAACGGCATCCGTATATGCCAGCCAGTTTTCGCCGTCCAGCGAGTACTCCTTCACAACGGAATCGTCACTGAACGCGGCGGACACCTTCACATCACCGTTTGTCGGCGTCGTGACGTCCGCGACGGCGGCCGGGGCTTCCGGCGCGACCTTGTCGATGTTCGTGACTTCGTAGCTCGTGACCTCGGAGACGTTGCCCGCGACATCCTTGCTGCGGAAGTAAACCGTGCCATTGTCCGTGAATTCGATGCTTCCGGTGTAGGGCGTCCAGTCGGTCCCGTTCAGACTGTACTCTCTGGTCACGGCATCGGCGTTGAAGATCGCGCTCACGTTGACGCTGGCGTTGGTCGGGCTCGTGACGTCCGCGACGGCAACGGGTTCGTCCGGTGCGACCTTGTCGATGTTGTCGATCGTGAAACTCGCGACTTCGGAGACATTGCCCGCCGCATCAATCCCGCGGAAATAGACCATGCCGTTCAGCATGAAACAAATGGCGCTTGTGTACGTTTTCCAGTTCTGGCCGTCCAGCGAGTATTCCTGCTTCACGCTGTCCGCGCTGAACACCGCGGTCACGGTCACATCGCCGTTCGTCGGAGCGGTCACATCCGCCGATGCAGCCGGAGCTTCCGGCGCGATCTTGTCGATGTTGCCGACGATGAAGTTCGTGACCTCGGAGACGTTTCCGGCCTCGTCGATGCCGCGGAAGCTGACGGAACCATTGTCCGTGAACGTGACCGCCTCGGTGTAAGCCAGCCAGTTCTGGCCGTCCAGCGAGTATTCCTGCTTCACGCTGTCCGCGCTGAACACCGCGGTCACGGTCACATCGCCGTTCGTCGGAGCGGTCACATCCGCCGATGCGGTCGGCTTGTTCGGCGCGATCTTGTCGATGTTGCCGACGATGAAGCCGACGGTCTCGGACACGTTGCCGGCAGCGTCGATGCCGCGGAAGCTGACGGAGCCGTTCTCCGTGAACGTGACCGCTTCGGTGTAGGCCAGCCAGTTCTGACCGTCGAGGCTGTATTCCTGCTTCACGCTGTCTTCGCTGAACGTGGCGGAGACCTTCACGTCGGCATTCGTAGGCGTCGTGACGTCCGCGACCGCGACTGGCGCGACCGGCGCGACCTTGTCGATGTTCGCGACTTCGCAGCTCGCGACCTCGGAGATATTGCCCGCGGCGTCGGTCCCGCGGAAATACACGGAGCCGTTTTCGGTGAACTTGATCGCTTCGGTATACGTTTTCCAGTTCTCGCCGTCCAGCGAGTATTCCTGCTTCACGCTGTCTTCGCTGAAGGCGGCAGTCACGGTCACATCGCCGTTCGTCGGCGTCATGACGTCCGCCACCGCGACCGGCGCGACCGGCGCAGTCTTGTCGATATTCGTGACTTCATAACTGGCGATTTCGGATTCGTTGCCGGCTATGTCGACGGCCTTGAAGTAAACCGTGGCGTTTTCCTTGACGGTCACGCCGTTTTCGACGTCATAGTCGAGCCATTCGTCCGCCTCGCCGATCCGGTACAGCGAGGAAGCCAGCGCCACGTCGTCCGCGAATTCGGCGGTCAGAGTCACATCGCCATTCGTCGGCGTCGTGACGTCCGCCGCGACGTTGCCGACGGTCGGCGCCACATGGTCGATGCCCACGACGCGGAGCGACGTGTACTTGCTTTCCACGCCGGCCTCCGTGTTCACGGCCTTGAAGTAGTAGCGCTCGTTCTCGGTCGCCACCAGACCATCGTCGTACTCTTCCCAGTTGTACAGATCCTTCGAGTAGAACGCCTGGAGACCGTCCTCGACGTCGACCGTAATGGCGACCTGATTGTCCTTGAGCTCGCTGGAGACGACCGGCGTTTCCGGCAGAATGGCGTTCAGTTCCGCCTTTAGGTAGGTCTGGGCGGCGTCGCTGATGCAGAGCGTGTACGGATCGCATTCGTTGGCCGAAATGTCCGCCGCGCCTTCCACGCAGACGTAGTTGTCTTTCGCGACGGTCAGCTTGTACGCGCCGTCCTCTTCGACCGCGGTCTGGAGGAGTTCGCCGTCAGCGTTGAATTCCTGCACGACCAGTCCGGTTCCCTTCACGGTCACGTCGATATTGTTGGCGTAGACGGAAAGGATCTTGTAGTAATCCTTGTCCCCGGCGCAGGTGACCAGTCCGCCGTAATTGCCGTTGGGCAGATGCGTGGCCTTGTCGATGGAGTTGTTGCCGGCTGCCAGCGGGTCGATGGAACCCGTGCGCGAGTAGTCGAAATAGTCCACGCCGGTCGTCCAGTCGCCCACGAAACTCATCGTGAAGGTCGTTTCCTCGGTGCTGGTGATGCAGAGGTAATAGGTATCCTCCGCACGGTTCTTCTTCCAGTCGATTCCGGCGAGGGAAAGGACGCCGTTCTCGGAGATGCGGCGGATGGCCGGATAGGGCTCCGCCCCCAGGAAGAGCTGCGACTCCGTCGGGATCAGGATCTGCGTCAGGTAGACCGTGATCTCTGCATCCGGGTTGTCCGCCGTAAAGATGATGGCGTCGCCGTCGAGTCCGGGCTGCATGAGCGTGATGTCGAAGTACGCGGCATGGTCCATGTAGAGCCCCTCGTAGGTCACGCCGTTGCCGGAGAACGCTCCCAGGCTGTACGAAGTCTTGATCTCGCCGTTTTCATAGTAGTAGGAGAAATCGGTGAACGTGAGGTTGCCGGAGGTGTCCACGATGTAGCTGGAGCAGTCGTCCGCCACTCTGGAGAGCGTGTACATGAACTCGCCCCAGCCGCTCTTGCCGATCTCGGTGGCATAATAGTCCAGCGTACTTCCGCCGCCGTAGGAATAGGCAGCCATCATGGGATCGGAATAGAGCGGATTGAAGACGGCCAGACCCGTGCCGTAGACGTCCGGCGTGATCATGGTACTGTCGATCACGGTGTTGAAGACGACATCGTACAGGGCGTTCGTGGCGTCCAGCAGAGTCGAGGAGATGGTTTCATGGTAGCCCTTGACCAGGTTCAGGATGCTGCCCAGGTCGGAATATCCGCAGATCTCATCACCGTAGTTATGGACCTTGCTGAAGCACTTGCACAGCGCGACCCAGTCGGCATACGTGAACTGCTTCGAGAGTTCGCCGAACTGATTCAGCGCGGAGCTCAGCGTGTTGTCGTCGGACTTGAACGACGCCATGGTCAGGTCAAGCAGGCCGGAGCAGTTGCACGCGGCCACGATCTTCTGCGAGACTTCCTGCGGCGTCATTTCCGTCTCGAAGCTGTTCAGCAGGACCTTGTACATGACCAGCCAGTTCGGCGTGTAGCCGACCGCCTCGGAAGCGACCACGTAGTCGACCGTGCCTTCCATCGTGGTCACGACCACGTCGCTGCCCATCAGGCACTGGTCGAACGCCACCACGGACAGATCTTTGTACTTCTCGTTCTTGAGCAGTTCGGCAATATCCTGAATGGACATGATCGAGCCGCTTTCCAAATCCTGACTGTTGTAACCGAGGCTGGTGCCGTGGTCCTTCATGATCAGCGCGTAATTGTCGGCGCGGCCGACCTTCATGCCCCAATCCAGGAACGCTTCCAGCGTCTTCACGTCGCCGGTATCCCATTCCTGCTGAAGTTCCAGGTTGTGCGTATTCATGTACGTGTCGGTGTCCGCGCCGTTGAAGTACATCCACTGCACCGCCACCGCGCCGCCGTTGCTGTGGCGGATCTTGCCCACGCGCGTGTCGGTCCAGTTGCGTTCCGCGACAGCAAACTTGTCGGAGCGGTCAAGCAGCACGTAGACTTCGACGTTCTCAGGCAGGATCGCACGCTGCATGTACAGGAGTTCCTGCAGGTAGCAGCCTTCCAGGTTGTTGTCGCCCGCCATGTAGATGAAGACGCTCCAGGTGTTGTCCTTCGCGATGTCGGAATCCGGCAGGCACTGCGCGATCAGGCTGTACTCGCTGTATTCGTCCTCGTTCGGCGTATCCAGCGTGAGGTAATACTCGCCCTTCTTCAGACCGTACAGGCTGATCTCGGAGTCGACGCCTTCCATCAGGACATTGCCGTCGGCGTCCTTGATGACATAGGCCATGCCGTCTTCCCAGTCGCTGCGGTAGTCCGTCAGGATGATCTTGCTGCGTTTCCACGCGTCGTACTCCAGCACGATCTTGAACGTGTCTTCGCGCGTTTCGTCCTCCTTCACGACCTTCGCGATGGAGAGACCGGAGATCGTCTGATCCTCGCGGATCAGGATCGGCTCGTATCCTTCGTAGGCGTCCGACGGGATCAGGCTGGAATTGGTCACATGCCAGTTCAGCGTGTAGTTGTTCGCCACGTTGTTGTAGCCGTAGACCCGGATGTAATACTCGCCGATGTCAAGTCCCTTCAGGCTGACCGTATCTTCGTTTTCAGCCGTCCGGGAGAAGGCCACGACTTCGCCGTCGGCATTCAGGATCTCGATGTCCAGGTCGCCCAGCTGCGCCGTGCAGGTCAGCGTGATGAAGTCATCCGCCGAGCCTTTTTCCAGAATGGAGAAGCGGTAGTAGTCGACGTCCGTATCGCTGTGGATGGAAAGGCCTTCCAGCGTCTTTTCGCCGTTGAGCGTGTAGAGCTTGGTGGCCTTCTTCATCGAGTTATTGTCTTCGTACTTGTCCGGATTCACTTCATGCGCGTTCACGTCGAACACCAGTTCGTACCGCCCCACACTGCCGTCCTTCGACTTCACCGCGGCGTAGTACACACCGTGCTTCAGGCCCGCCATCGTGATGCGTTCCTGTCCGCCGACCGAGTTCGTCGAGGACACGAGCAAGGTCTTGCCGTCCTGATCGTACAGGTACAGGTCCAGATCGCCGAATTCGTCGTCGTAGGTCAGCGTGATCGTGTCGCTGACCAGGCCCTTCTCCGGCATGATGAACATGTAGTAGTCCTGATCGTCGCTGCGGGAGATGCTCGCGCTGAGCGTGATCTTTTCCTCCAGACGTTTCAGGAAGTACGATTTCGACTTGTCGTCGCCATTCTCGTAATCGTCCTCCAGCTCGATCGGCTCCGGCAGATTGTACACCAGCTTGTAGGAGTTCCGGTTCCCGTTGTAGCCGGAGACCTTCAGGTAATACGTTCCGGCGGTGTATCCGCTCAGGGACAGACGTTCGTTGTCCGTCACGCTCCTGGCATAGTCGATCAGATCGCCGTTCTCGTTGTACAGATTGATGTCCAGGTCGCCGGCCCACTGCTTGAAGTCGATGCCGATGAAGCTTGACTTGCGGCCGAACGACTCCAGATTGAACGTGAACCAGTCGTCGTCGGTCGACGAGTGAATCGTCAAGCTCGGGATCACGCCGGTTCCGCTGCCGGCTATCGCCGTCGCGGTCGGACGCGTGTCATTGCTTTCCAGACTGTCGGCGGAATAACTCTGGTCTTCGCGGTTGTTCCAGCCGACTTTCAGCTTCAGATAACCGTCGTCGTCCACGAACACCGTGTAGTTGTAGCGTCCGTAGTATTCCGTGTCGCCGTTGACCGTGCAGGCCGCCAGCTCAATGCCGTTGCTGTCGTACACGGAAATCACGCCGTCCAGATCGCCGATCGTCGCCCCCTTGAACAGCCATTTGTTGGTATCCCAGTCGTACACGCCCTTGCCGTCGCCCTGGCCGATCTCGGATGCATGGGATGCCAGCGTGTAGGTGCCAATCGCCTTGGTCTGGTCGATGACCACGCGAAGTTCCGTATTGTACAGTTTGCTCAAAACAAGCATTTCGGGGTCAATCACGGAACGTTCTGTCAAGTCAAGCGTCACCGTGAAACCGTTGCCGGAGATGCCTGAGCTTGACCAGTCGGATGAATCGATCCCGTAATCTCCGTTCCAGAAACGGCAGCCATTCGTCCGGAGCGTCAGGTCGCCGGCGAGGCTGATGTAACCTTCGACACTCCATTCTCCGTTCACGACGACCTCGGAATACGTGCCGCCGTTCAAATAGACACGGCCGTTGAACGTCGTATCCTCGATGCGCTCGACGCCGTTTTCCAAGACGCTTTCCACGTTGACGGTGCTTTGGCTGATGGATGTTCTTTCCCGGAAGTAGACTTGACCGCCGTTAGCCTCGAAGTCGTGCACCGTGCTGCCGGTGAAGAGGAAGTATCCGTTTCCTTCGAAGACGCCGGAAACACTTACGCCGTTTTCGGTCTGCAGCGTTCCTCTGCGATCCCAGTCCTCGCTGTATGCGTGATAGTTGTGGATCCGCACGTCGCCGTTGACCGTGATGTTTTCGCCGTACACGTTTTCGAGCAGGTTGTTTTCCACGAAGAACGCGCCGTACTGGTTCATGCCCTTGATCACGGTCGTATCGCCTTCGTCATAATGGAACCGCAGGATACCGTTTTGAGCGTGATCCAGTCCGACCACCTGGCCGCCGGCCTTGACGGTTATGATGCCGCCGGACCGCAGCTGGGAGTTCGTCACGACACCGCCGTTGCGGACCACCAGATCGTGGTAACCGTTCGTGCTGAAATCCAGACCGTCCACGCTTGCCGAGTGGTAGAATTCCTCCTCGGCGGAATCCCAGTAGTACAGGTTGAACGTTTCGTCCGCGTCTTCGGAAATGTCGATCGTCAGCGTGATATTCTGCGATTCCACGTCGTGCGCCATCACATAATGGTAGTTGCCATAGTCCATTTCCGTGTTTTCGAACGACAGTTCCTCCGTATCCTCTCCGCCGATGTTCAGAAGGAAGAAGTCGACGAAGCTGCCCGCGTTCCAGGCGATCCTGTAGGTGCCGATCTTCTGGTCCTTCTCGAACAGCAGACGGAAGTTCACGTCTTCGGAGAAGTTGCTCACGGAGAACATGCCGCCGTCGGTCACGGTCCGATCCTTGTAGTTCACAGTGACCGTATGGCCCTGCACATTGATGCAGGCGTTCCAGCCGAAATCGCCGGCGCAGTTCAGCGTCAGGTCGCCGTCAAGGAAGACGTTTCCGTCAAGACAATATCCGTTGTTGATCTCGACATTGGACATCGTCCCGCCATAGAGATTGACGCGGGTGTTGAATTCGGTGTCCGAAATCAGGCCGCCGGAAATATTGACTTCTCCTCCGTTGAACGTCGCGTTCGCGATCGTGCCGGAGTAATAGTTGAAATATCTTGCGTCTTCCAGCGTGAAATCGTTTATGTTCGTTTTGAACAGATTGTAATCGCCGCCGCCGAACGTGCCGGTAATGCTCACGCCATTGCTCGTCGTCAGGGTTCCATAGTGTTCCCAGTCGAGGTAATATCCGTGATAATTGTGCATCGCCACATTGCCGGAGACCGTGACATTCTCGCCGTACACGTTCTCCATCACATCGCCGCGCACGATGAATCCGCCGTACTGATTCGCGCCCGTGATGACCGTACTGTCGCCCGCCGTGTAGTCGAACCGCAGCTTGCCGTTCACATAGTGGTCAAGACCGATCACCTGGCCGCCGGGACGCACCTTCAGGATGCCGTCGCTCAGAAGCGTTGCGCCGATCAGTTCGCCATGATTTCGCACAACCGCCTGCGGATACACATCCGGGCTGATGGTCAGGCCGGTTATGCTGGCGGAATGATAGAAATTCCTGTCCGTATCGTACCACAGGACATTGTACGTTTCATCGGCGTTATCCGAGATGTCGATCGTCAGGTACAGCACAGGATTCAGATCGTTTTCGTACGTCATCGTGTAGGAGTAGATGCCGTTGACAAACGACGCCTGCTGACCGTCGATCGTGCCGATGACGGTTCCGTCGACACTGATGTTGAAGGTGTCGACTACTCCTGTAGCGGTTCCGGAACCGCGTCTGGCTCCGGTCGCGATCAAGTATTTCCCGATCACCTGATCCTTGTTCAGATCCAGCTGGAACACGACGTCCTCCGAGAAGGCGTCCAGATAGATCATGGCGCCGGAATCCTCGCCGCGCAGCGTGTAGTCCATCTCCGCGATATGGCCGTGCATGTCGAAATACGGACTTGCCCAGGTGGCGTAATACGGCGCCTCTCTGAAATACAGATCACTTTCCACATGGATGTAGCCATAGACAGCTACGCCGCCATTGAACGCCACATCGGACAGCGTGCCGCCATACAGGTTGACATAGGTATTGAACACAGCCCGATCGAAGAACACCTTGTCGTTGACATCAATGCCTTCGCAGCTGTTCCACTCCGTATCCTGCACGATCGTGCCTTCGTAGAAGCGGCACCAGCTGGCGCTCTGCATCGTGAAGTCGTGGATCCACGTCCCGTAGAAATCGTAATCGCCGGTCTCGCCAATGCCGGTCACGGTCACGCCGTTGCGCGTCGTCAGATGACCTCTGCGTTCCCAGCTTTCATAATACCCGTGGAAGTTCCGGATCAGGACATTGCCCGTCACGGTCAGCACTTCGCCGTGCACGTTTTCGAGCAGATTGTTACCCACAAAGAACGATCCGTAGGCGTTCATGCCCTTGATGACCGTGCTGTCGCCTTCGTCGTAGTCAAACCGCAGAAGGCCCTTGTCGCTCTGGTTCTTCACGATCAGCGTGCCGCCAGCCTGGACCGTCACCAGCCCGCCCGTGGCGATCGTGATCTGATCCGCCACGCCCTTGTCGAGCACGATCATGTGGTCGTACTCGCCGTCCGAGGAGACCGTGACATCGCGCGCGGATTCGCGGCGCAGGACCAGGATATCGTTCTTGTACAGCAGGATATAGTCCGTTTCGTCGTCGATGTTCGAAGACACGATGAACACCAGCTGGTTCCGTTCGTTCAGCGCCAGCGTGTAGCGCGTGATGCCGTAGTCCAGCATCCCCTGCTCCACGGTCAGCGTTCCGCAGGTGACCCCGTCCGTATTCTTGATAGTGAGGGCGCCGTTGAAGTCGCTCGCGTTTCCGGCAAGGATGAATTCGCCCTTGTTCTGGTCCGGGCTGACGATCACGGAGTAAGTGAGCGCCGCCACATACGCCATGTTGTCCAGCTGGAGCCCATATTCTTCCTTGCGTTTCGAGATATCGAGCTCGATATTGGCGTTTTCCGCGTTCACCAGGCCCTTCACCTGCACGTCCGTGCCGAGGCGGACCGTCCCTTGCAGGATCGCGCCTTCCTCCAGGATCAGCGTGCCGCCCCACGGGATTTCCGTTTCGTTCAGGACGCCGCCGCTGGTCACGCGCAGGGTTTCCCCTGTCTTTTCCCAGACCAGCGTTTCGCCGGACGCGATTTGCGTGTCGGAAGTCACGATGGTCTCTTCCGGTTCCGGCTCCTCGTTCGTGGGCTCGTGATACACATCGTTGTCGCTGATGGTCAGAGACAGCGCATCGCCGGTCAGATTCAGCGTGTACGTGTTCCAGCCGTAGACCAGCGGATTCGACAGGGTCAGGGAACCGTATTTCATCGTCTCATCCTGAACCGTGATCGTCCCGCCGAAGTCCGCCGCACCAGTGGCCAGCAGATACGTTCCGGCTTCGGTCTCAGCATTGACCGTGATCGTAAAGCTCGGCGCCCCCGTGATCACGCTCAGATTGTCGATCAGCGGTGTCGTCGCATTCGCCTTCGACAGATTGAAGTCGATGGTCGCGCCTTCGTAGGCCGAAACAACAGCGCCGTCTTCGAGGACAAGTTTGCCGCCGAG
>Ga0265301_10002098_pt1 | contig 23991 bp, 19 predicted proteins | sample AusTroGonzalo_MG_2_FD_193488 | JGI IMG/M metagenome (GOLD analysis project Ga0265301, IMG submission 193488) | Bovine rumen microbial communities from tropical cattle in Woodstock, Queensland, Australia - Gonzalo_04 | ecosystem: Host-associated > Mammals > Digestive system > Stomach > Rumen ... | reverse complement strand
AACAACACATGACACAAGTAACATTTGAAGAACTGTTGGATGCCGGTTGTCATTTCGGCCATCTCAAGAGAAAATGGAATCCGAACATGGCTCCCTATATTTTCATGGAGCGCAATGGTATCCACATTATCGACCTTTATAAGACCCAAGCCAAGATGGACGAGGCCGCTAACGCCCTCTGCCAGCTGGCCAAATCGGGCAAGCGCGTGCTGTTCGTGGCCACTAAGAAGCAGGCCAAGGACGTCGTCGCCGAACTCGCCCAAAAAGTCAACATGCCTTACGTGACCGAGCGTTGGCCCGGCGGCATGCTCACTAATTTCGCCACCATCCGCAAGGCCGTCAAGAAGATGACGGGCATCGACAAGATGATGAACAGCGAAGCTTACAAGAGCCTCTCCAAGCGTGAGAAGCTGCAGATCGAACGTGAGCGCGAGAAACTCGAGAAGAACCTCGGTTCCATCGCCGACCTCAGCCGTCTGCCTTCGGCCCTGTTCGTGGTTGACATCATGAAGGAACACATCGCCGTTGCTGAAGCCCGCAAGCTCAACATCCCGACCTTCGCCATCGTCGACACCAACACCAACCCCAACCTCATCGACTTCCCCATCCCGGCCAACGACGACGCCTCTAAGAGCATCGCTCTCATCGTCGGCAAGATGGTCGACGCCATCGAGGAAGGCATCACTGAGCGCAAGAACAACAAGGACCTCGTCCAGGAAGAGGAAGAGGAAGAAGTTGACGAAGTGAAAGACAACGTCGAGGAAGAGGAAAACAAGGACGAGCGCCGTCCCCGCACTGCCCGCCGTCCCCGTAAGACTGTCTCTAAGAACTAATTTGCTTCTGGCCTTTGGCAATTAGCCGTTAGCCATTAGCCATTAGCCATTAGCTGTTAGCTTAGTTGCTGCCAAGCTAATAGCTAACGGCTAAAAGCTAAAAGCCAATCTTGCCAAAAGCCAGTAACATTTAATAACAACCCTTTAAAACAACAAATACTATGAATATTACCGCTTCTCAAGTCAATGAACTGAGACAGATGACGGGCGCTGGCATGATGGACTGCAAGAAGGCCCTCGTCGAGACCGATGGCGACATCCAAGCCGCTATCGACATCCTTCGCAAGAAGGGCATGGCCAAGGCTGCCAAGCGTGCCGACCGCACCGCCAGCGAAGGCTGCGTGCTCTCCAAGGCCACTGATGACCACAAGTACGCCGCCATCATCATGGTGAACTGCGAGACCGACTTCGTCGCCAACAACGCCGACTTCGTGAAGTTCACGAAGGACGTGCTTGACATGGCCGTCGCCAACCGCGTGAAGGACATCGAGGCCCTGAAGGCCATGGAACTCAACGGCCAGACCGTCGAGGCCCTCGTCGCCAACCAGAGCGCCGTCACTGGTGAGAAGACCGAACTCGGTGCTTTCAAAGTCCTCGAAGGTGAATATGTGGCCAACTACAACCACCCCGGCAACCGCCTCGCCACCATCGTCGAAATGAACAAATCATTCAACGGTGTTGAGGAAGTGAGCCACGAGGTGTGCATGCACGTCGCCGCCATGAACCCGCTTTCGGTGAGCGAAACCTCCATCCCGCAAGAGGTGAAGGACCGCGAGTTCGCCGTTGCCGTCGACAAGACCAAGGAAGAACAGATCCAGAAGGCTGTGGAAGCAGCCCTCCGCAAGGCTGGCATCAACCCCAACCACGTCGACAGCGATGACCACATCAACTCCAACATCACCAAGGGTTACATCACCGAGGAACAAGGCGTTCAGGCCCGTGAAATCAAGGCCAATGTGCCTGGCACGGTGCAACTCAACGAAGGCATGATTCAGAACATCGCCAAAGGCCGTCTGAACAAGTTCTTCAAGGAGAGCTGCCTGCTCAACCAAGTCTCTCTGGTCGCCGACCCGAAGACTGTCGCCCAGTACATCCAGGATGCCGACAAAGAGGCCACTGTGGTGAACTTCGTGCGTATCAAGTTGGGCGAATGATTCGCAGGGACGCATAGAATGCGCCCGTATCGAATACGCCCACAAACCACCAAACAGCGTATCTGAAATATTTCGGATACGCTGCTTTTTTTGTTAAGTTTTTGGAAAAAAATCGGTTTTTTGTTGGATGATTAAACAAAAGATGTATATTTGCACAATTTAATTGTCCAATTTACAATTTTTAATAACCTAAATCTTAACAAACATGAGTTGCATCGATTTGATTTATTACAATCCTATCCCGAAGGATGAGGACAAGATTGTTCTCAGAAATGCCCAACAAAAAGAAGTGCTGAAGTACTTCAATCCGAAAGGTGGCTGCATCGGTAAGCTGTTCTTCAAGAGCATGACCGACGAGAAGTACCAGGAATTACTGGCTGCTGAAGTCGCCAAGATCGACAAGCAGAGAGCACTCGACAAACTGGGTCTCGACGAAAGCCAAGTCAACGAGATCGAACCTATCCATTTCGAGGGTTACTACTACTCGCAAGACCAGCAGTATATTACCGAAACCAAGTGGGTCAAGAAATGGGTCAAGCAAGTCAGCTCGGCTTACGAAATCACCTGGATCTTCTTTGGCGACACGCAGCTGTACATCTACAAGTATTTGTTGAATATGGACCGTGACGAAAAGAAGGAAACCACCGAAGAATACTTCTACAAGGACATCACCAACTTCTCCACCACGACCGACACCGTTCAGAAGGACACCCTTATCTCGGAAGGCGGCTGCCTGAAGGCTGACAAGTGGGAGATGAAGAACATCAATATGAACCGCTTCCAGATCAGCGTGATGGGCGACAAGTTCTATTGCTCTGTCGAGCAGAACGACTACACCGAGAATGCCATCAAGGGCATGAAAGCCAAGTTGCGTGAGAAGAAAGCCTAATGACGAAATCGTCATCAGCCGGGACGAGCAGGAGGTAGTGCGTGGCTACGTGCTCTTCCGTCCCTTGTACCGGCCCAACGTCACTTTGAAGAAGACAATCCCTTATATTGCCGGGTATTTGGCTCTGGTAGGCGGGATTGTCTTTTTCAAGGGATGGAAGGTTGGCTTGCTAACGGGTGGCATCATCATCCTGGTGTTCATGCGTAAGATACTGATTCATTTGATAGAGTTGTATCAGCATTACGCTCCCGAAGATGTCAGACGAAAGTGCATGTGCAAGCCCACCTGCTCCGAATACGCCATCTTGTCCATACGCAAATATGGCGCGTTCTTTGGCATGTTAAAGACCCTCAACAGGCTGTTCCGCAGATGTCAGGGCAATATTTATTACATAGATAATCCATAAAACAACATAGATTATGGGAATTTTCAAGAGAAACGAAAATGAATCGGCATACGTCGGCGGACAAAAGCACTGGACCGATGTCATCAAGAACTCAGGTGACGGCAACCTGCTGATATGGCGTCAGCCCGAAGAGGACTTCAACACCAATTCGACGCTGATCGTGATGCCGGGCGAACAAGCCATTTTCATCAACCAAGGAAACATCGAGCAGGTGTTCACCAGCGGCACCTACAAGCTCAGCACCCAAAACTATCCGTTCATCACCAGACTGCGGACGGCATTCACGGGCGGCATCAGCACTTTCAACTGCGTCGTGTATTTTGTTCGTGAAGCCGACAGCCGTGAAATCGAATGGGGCACCAAGCAACCTATCCGTTATGGCGACCCGATGCTCGGTCCTGTCAACATCAAGGCGGGTGGAGCCTATAAGATAGCCATCACTAATCCTCAGAAGTTCCTTACGAAACTCATCGGTAACAATGTCGACGTGGAGACTCAGGAAGGTCTGAAGACCTATTTCTCGAACGAGTTCTCGATGCAGATTTCCACTTCCATTAACCATACGCTGCAACGCCTCCAGGCACAAGAATATAAAGAGGTGTATCATTATGTCGGTGACTTGGTGGCATTCTCCCAGCAGGTGTCGCCGACCTTGCAGGAGATCTTCGACGACTACGGCATCAAGCTGAAGACGTTCTCCATCTCGCGTTGCAAGGACGAGTATGAGGACGAAGAGGTCCAGAAGATGATCACCGACAAGAAGCGGATGCAGTATCTCGGCCAAGGTTGGGGCGCACAGCAACAGGTCGACATCCTGAAGAACGTCTCGAACAACCCAGGTGCGCGGAACCTGACTGGTGTAGGCGCCGGAATCGGCATGGGATTTGGTATGGGAAGCATGGCTCAGCAGGTGGTGCAGACCCCCATCCCTCAGCAACCCTTAGGCCAGCAGCCGGCTTCGGGTGAGAACCCCATCATGGAAAAGCTCAAACAGCTGAAGCAGATGGCCGATTTGGGACTCATCACCCCTGAAGAATATGATGCGAAGAAAAAGGAACTTTTAAGCCAATTGTAATATGAAAAGCGCCCTCGTCAGAACCTGGAGCATTGTCGGACTTATCTTGATTCTCCTGTTCAATGTTGTTTTCTTTATTCTAACCGCCGATGATGCCGAGACGGGAAGAAGCGTCACCACATGGGTCAGCTATGGCTTCATCCATGTCGCCTTCCTGTTCCTGCTGTTTTCACCCCTCTTCGTCAACAAGGGAAGCTCTTCGCGCGACACTGCGCCCTCGGTGCTTGGCACTTGCATGGCGTATTGGTGGATAGAATTGCTCGTGGGCATACTTTTCATCTTGCTCACCTCTCCATCCACGGTGGAAAACATCGTCAAGCCGATCATCAACTACGTTTCGAGGGGGACGATATGGGCGTTTGTCGGCAACCTGTTCTTCGAGCTGTTGAACTCCGATCCCAACAAGTTGGGCATCATTGTGCAGTCGATTCTGTTTGCGGCTTTCCTCATTGTCCTGATCATCCTCGTTGTCGTCAACCGTGACACACAAGAGAAACAGGAACGCCACGAGCGTGAGTTGCAGTATGTGAAGGTGGCAGAGGCGCAGTTGAGATTGAAGCTCAACGAGTTGAACGATAAGACTACGGCGCGCAAAGTGGAGCAGCTTTATGATTTTATTCGCACCAGTCCCTTGAAATCCTGTGAGGAATTGCAAGGATTGGAGTCGAGAATCTTGAACAATGTTCGCAATATCGTATCTGAAACCGACGACCAAGCCATCGTTGCGCAAGCAGAAGAGACCTTGCGTATGGCCCAACAACGAAATAGAGAATTGTCATTAAAAAACAACACATTATGATTCAAGCTAATATAGCGGAATGCCCTGGGTGTGGGCGCTCCTTAACTCCTGACATGAAAGTTTGTCCGGCTTGCGACAACGCCGTAATCATCACCTCGTTCACTAGCGTGTTCTCCATGCCGATGCCGGTAGTGAACAAATATGCCAACGCTTATAGGAAAGCCTTGGCAGAGGAGCCTGAAGACCAGTCGTTGAACAACGCCATTGCGATGTGCTACCTGAAGCTGAAGCTTTACGACAAGGCGTTGCCGGCGTTTGAAAAGGCTATGGAAGACAATTTTGACAACTCGGAGTCTTTCTTCTATGCCGCCGTGTGCCTGCTGAAAGGCAAGAAGGCATTTCTGGCGATGCGTCCCGAAATCAACAAGATCGAGGAGTATCTTAACGCCGCCTGCATGATAGAGCCGCGTGGCTACTACTATCTGTTTTGGGCCTATATCAAGAAGGACTATTACGAGCGTAAAGCCATCCGCAGCACGCCGACCTCTGACGAAATGCTCGACCAAGCGGAAGCCAACGGCTGCTCTGAGGCCGATGCCCGTCAGTTGTTCGAAATTCTCGGCGTGGAATGCCCCTTTTTGTAGGCCATCTGACGAGATGCAATAAATGGAAGAGACAGTGTGCCTTGCTTTATAGGTGCACTGCCTTTTTTGTTTTTGAAATATTCCATACTTTTGTTCCCCAATCAAAACTATCCTTCATGAAAAAGACTATCATCCTTCTGTGCCTTACGGCGCTATTATCAGCCTGCGTAAAGCAACAATTCCCTCAAGCCAACTACGACATCATCCCGCAACCCAAAGAGGTGCGGCTGAGTGAAGACGAAAAGGCGTTCACCTTGCAAGAAAAGACGGTGATCTATTACGAGAACGGCCTCCAGCGTGAGGCGCAGTTCCTCAGCGAATACATCAACGACATCTTGGGCTTTGCCCTGAAGGTGCAGGAATACCAAGGCCAACCCGACGGCATCGTGCTGAAGCTCGTTCCCGAGGACTTCGACCACACCGAAGCCTACGAAATCAATATCACCCCGAGACAAATCCAGATGGTCGGCTCCGATGCCGCCGGCGTGTTCTACGGCATCCAGACCCTCCGCAAGAGCCTGCCTGTGAGATGTTCACAGAGCGGGGACGTCCCGTCCCCCTCTGAGAGGGGGGCAGGGGGGAGTAAATGCAACCTCCCCACTGGCACCATCCGAGATTGGCCGAACTTCAGTTACCGCGGCATGCACCTAGACCCCTGCCGCCACTTCATGGATCTCGACTCTGTGAAGATCTACCTCGACATGATGGCCTTGCACAACATGAACCAGTTCCACTTCCACCTCAGCGAGGACCAGGGCTGGCGCATCGAAATCAAGAAATACCCCGAGCTGACCGAGATTGGCGCCTATCGCAACGGCACCGTTATCGGGCATAACGGACAAATCTACGACACCATCCGTCACGGCGGCTTCTATACCCAAGACGAGCTCCGCGACCTCATTCAATATGCCGCCGAACGTCATATCAACATCATCCCTGAGATAGACCTGCCAGGACACATGCAGGCGGCTTTGGCCTGCTATCCCAACATGGGCTGCACAGGCGGTCCCTACGATGTGTGGCGGCGTTGGGGCATCTCCGACGACGTGCTTTGCGCGGGCAACGAGGAGGCCATGTTGTTTGTCGAGGACGTGCTCAACGAGGTGATGGACCTGTTTCCCTCGCCATATATCCACATCGGCGGAGACGAATGTCCCAAGGTGCGTTGGGAGCAATGCCCGAAATGCCAAGCCAAGATTAAGGAACTGGGCATCAAGAAAGACGACAGGTTCTCTGCCGAGGACTACCTGCAAAGCTATGTGATGAACCGCATGGCCAAGGTGGTGGAGGCCCGTGGTCGCCGTGTCATCGGCTGGGACGAGATCTTGGAAGGCAACGTCTCCGAGACCGCCATCATCATGAGTTGGCGCGGCACTGAAGGTGGCATCGAGGCGGCACGCAAGGGCCACGATGTGATCATGGCGCCATCGTCTCACTTGTATTTCGATTACTACCAGAGCGAAGACATTGCCAGCGAGCCCATGTGCATCGGTGGCTATCTGCCCGTGGAACGCGTGTATGAGTTCCAGCCTCTGCCGGCGGAGCTGACACCCGCGCAGCAGAAGCACATCATCGGCGTGCAGGCCAACATCTGGACGGAATACATCGCCTCGTTCCGCCATGTGCAGTACATGGCCATGCCGCGCATGGATGCCCTCGCCGAGCTGCAATGGAACAACCCTCAAGAACGTGACTTCGACGCCTTTGTGGAACGTTGCCGTAAGATGACGCAGCTCTATGACCTGTATAACTACAACTACGCTACGCATATCTTTAACCCGCAGGTCTGGTCCGACACGGTGGAGCCTAATCTGGCCACCCGCAAGCCCATCACCTTACGCCAGCAGCCTGCCGAACAATACACTTACGAAGGTGCCGTGGTGCTCAACGATGGTAACCTGGGCAGGGGAGCTTACAATTCGGGTCGTTGGTTAGGTTTCTGCGGCTATCCTTTGGATGCCGTCATCGACTTGGAGCAGCCTGCCGAGATGCGCCATTTGCGTTTCCATGCGTTCATCAACAAAGGGGCGTGGATTTACAATCCGAGCCAAGTCAAGGTGCTGGTCTCCGACGACGGTGAGACCTTCCGCGAGGTGGCACAAATGGACATTCCGATTTCCACTTGGGTCGACAGGGACGGTTTCTTCCCCTACGAGCTGGACTTCGAGCCCGTCACGGCGCGCTTTGTGGAAGTGGTGATTGCAGGCCACGACCTGCCCGAAGACCATAGCGGCTTCGGGAATCCGGCGTGGATTTTCGTGGATGAAATCGAAATAGATTAAGCTTTTTTCAGAAGTATCACGTACACGGGGAAGTGGTCGCTATACCCACCCATCCAGACACCGCTGCCGAAGGTGCGGAAGGGATATCCGTTGTAGCGGCCGCCGTGCTGTTTCAGGAACTCCTTGTTGTGTACCTTGGCGTTCTTGAACTGGTAGGTGCTGTAGTCGCTGGGCAGCAGGCCAGGGGTGATGATGGTCTGGTCGAGCACGCCAGGCACATCGTTGAAGTAGTTGGTGCCGATGCCTTTCTTATGCAGGTCATACATGGGGTTGAAGAACTCGCCTTCGCCCAGGTTGTTCATGTCGCCCGTGGCGCGCAGGTATTTCGTGATGCTCTTGTTGTCAGGGTAGTCGTTGTAGTCGCCCATCATGATGATTTTGGCGTTGGGGTCTTCGTTGAGGATGCTGTCGGCGATGTGGCGGCACAACTCAGCGGCGGCCACACGGCCGGGCAGCGAGCGCTTCTCGCCACCATAGCGCGAAGGCCAGTGCATGACGATGAAGTGCATCATCTCGCCATCAAACAAACCAGAAACCAAGAGTTGGTCGCGGGTGATGAACTCGGGCTGGTCGGGAACGATGGTGGGGTAGGCCTTGCTGCTCTTCAGCTTGAAGTACTTGGGGTTGTATAGCAGTCCCACGTCGACGCCACGGCGATCGGGCGACTCGTAATGCACGATCTGGTAGTTGCGATCTTTGATTTCGGGCTGGGCCACGAGGTCTTCCAACACCGTGCGGTTTTCAATCTCCGACACGCCGAGCACGGCCACGCCGTCGGGCGACCAGTCGGTGCCGATGGTGGAGATGCTGTAGGCCATGTTGTGGAGCTTGGCGAGGTATTTCTCGGTGTTCCATTGGTTGCCGCCCTGGGGTAGGAACTCCTCGTCGTTTTTCATTGGGTCGTCGATGGTGTCGAAGAGGTTCTCGAGGTTATAGAATCCGACCAGGCCGACCTTGTAGGCCTGCTGCTCCTGAGCCGAAACGCGGTTCATGCCGAGGGTGAAGGCCAAGATTGCCAGTATGAAAATGATGTGCTTATTCATTGTGAGAATGCGATTTTGGTTTGAAAACGGGGCAAAAATAAAGAAAAAATGTTTTCAAGCGAGGTGATTCCAATAAAAAACGTCAGCCATTGGCCGACGTTTTGTCTGAGTCATTTGGATGGCGTTTCTTGTACCTGTAAACAAAGAAGTTGTTCGCGCACATCACGACAAAAGCGATGACGCCGAACAGCCATTGCTCTGAAGTGATGAATTGGGTGAGGCAAGCAATCACCAAACATGTTAAGATGGTGACGAAGTACCAATGCCTCGACCAGTGAGCGCCTCTAAACGGTTTATAGCTTTCCGGCCCGTCGAAAAGCTCGACATACCACATGGTTCCCATGTAGGCAATGACGAATATTGAAGTGATGACGTAGACCATAACGGTTTTAATGTTGGTTCATACTACAAAATTACAAAAAAATGTTTTCTGTGTTTACTTTTTTTCCTACATTTGCCCGTTTAATGTTTTCTATAAAGAAAAATCATAATACTTTCAATATGAAGAAATTCCTACTATTATTGGCGGTTCCTGTGTTGATGGTGTCGCGGCTTGCGGCCCAAACCGTCGACACGACCAACCTCGACCAACACGAAGTGCCGACGGTGCTTCTCTTGGATTCCGACTTCGACGAATCCTCCACCTCGGTCAACGACGCTTCCACCTTGCTGAACTCGTCGCGCGACGTCTTCAACAGCATCGCGGCCTTTAACTTCGGCTCGCTACGCTACCGCGTGCGTGGCAACGACTCGAAGTACAACGAGGTGATGATCAACGGCATCTCGATGAACGACCCCGAGACGGGACGTCCGGTCTTCTCCAACTGGGGTGGCCTCAACGACGCCTTCCGTAACACGGTGCTCGTCGAAGGCCTCGGCAAGACCGACGCCGGCTTCGGCGGCCTCGGCGGCCTCACGGCCTACAGCACCCGCGCCTCGCAGTATCGCAAGCAGATCTCGCTGAGCTACGCCTTCTCTAACCGTTCCTACCACCACCGTGTCATGGCCTCCATCGGCACCGGCGAGATAGGGAAGGGCTGGTACATTATGGCAAATGCCAGCTGGCGTTATGCGGGAATCCATGACTATGGCCATTATGCTTCCAGAGGGATGAACAATCTGTATAGCACCGTGACGGGCTATTCGGAAGGAACATTCTACCAGGCCTACAGCTACTTCCTCTCCGTCGAGAAGAAGATCAACGACAAGCACAGCCTCGACCTCACCGTGTTTAGCGCACCCTCGCAGCGTGGTGGCTCGTCGCCCGTGGTGCAAGAGGCCTACGACTGGATCGGCTCCAACTACTACAACCCCAACTGGGGCTACCAGACCATCGATGAAAACGGCACGCAGGTCATTCGTAACTCGCGCGTGAGCTCCTACCACCAGCCTTTCATCAACCTCAGCTGGAATTGGACGCCGAATAAGAAGACCACGTTCCAGACTTCAGCCTATGCCTTCTTCGGCCCTGGCAGCCAGACCGCCCTCGAATGGGGTGAAGCCGCCGACCCGCGTCCTGACTACTACCGCAACCTGCCGAGCTATTATCTCACCAATTCACACAGCACCTTCGACTATGAAAACCAAGTGCTGGCATGGGGCATGCGCGACCCGAAGGTGACTCAAATCGACTGGGATAAGCTCTATAACGCCAACCGCGACCACCTCTTCACCGTGCAAAATGCCAACGGTCAGGAAGGCAACACCATCACGGGCAATGCCTCAAAGTACATCCTCGCTGAGCGCCATTACGACAAGATGCAGACGGGTCTCGCCACTTACTTCAAGCATGAGTTCCTGCCCAACCTGATTATGACGGGCGGCTTGGCCGTGAACGCCTCGAGGACGCATTATTATGAAAGCGTCAACGACCTCCTCGGCGGTGACTTCTACTATGATATTAATAAGTATGCCGAGAACATGGAAAACGAAGAATGCCAGACCAACCTCTTCAACACCAACCATGTAGCCGGTGTCGGTGATATCATCAACTACAACTACTACGCTAACCGCAACTACGGTCGCATCTGGGACCAAATCGACTGGATCGTCGGCAACTTCGACCTCTACTTGGGCCTGCAGGCCGAGTTCACGCAGATCTGGCGTGAAGGCTTGTGGAAGAACGGCTCCTTCCAGGACAACTCCTACGGCAAGGATGTGATGCATAACTTCTTCGACCCCAGCGTGAAAGCTGGTGTGACTTATGCCATCAACGGCCGTAACCACCTCGTTGCCAACTTTGCTTATATGCTGCAGGCTCCGCAGTTCCGCGACATCTATGTGTCGCCGCGCACCCGCAACACCGTGGTGGAAGGCGACCTCAAGAGCGAGCGCATCAACGCCTTCGACTTGAGTTACCTCTATCGCTCGCCTGTGTTCAAGTTGCGTCTGACGGGTTACTACTATACCTACCAGAATCTCATCTGGAACCGCAGCTTCTACTGCGAGAATGTGTTCCTCAACACTTCGACGAGCGAGAACTCCTACACCAGCGAGTTCGTCAACTTTATCATGACCAATATCAACCAGAGAAGCGTGGGCGTGGAGTTGGGTGCCGAATGGAAGATCACCCCGACCGTCACGATGCAGGCCGCTGCCGCCAATGGCATCCACGTGTATCGCAACAACCCCATCTTCTCGGTGTATGACGACAACAACAACACGGCTTACATCCAGAACAGCACCGCCTACCTGAAAGACTACCACGTCTCTTCAGGTCCCGAGACGGTGGCTTCGTTGGGCATCAAGTACAACTCGCCCAAATACTGGTGGGTGAGCCTCAACGCCAACTACCTCGCCAACATGTACTTCGACGTGAACCCTTATAACCACACCGAAGAAGGCATGCTGCACTACGCCCAGGGCGACATTCGCATCGATCAAGTGCTCCAGCAGACCCCGTTGAAGCCCGCCTTCACGCTCGACTTCTACGGCGGCTTCTCGAAGCGTTACAAAGGGTATTATTTCCTCGTGAACCTGAGCGTCAACAACCTGCTCAACAACAAGAGCACCATACTCTACGGCTACGAGCAGCTGCGCTTCGACGCCAACAACCCCGATATGTTCCCCGACAAGTACTCCTATATGTACGGCATCAATTATTTCATCAGTTTAACGGTTAGAAAATAAGTTATTAAATAACATAATACAATGAAAAACAGACTTTTAAACATTAGCTTAATTCTTCTTGCCGCAATGGGCGTGCTGTTTGCCTCTTGCAAGAAAGAATATCCCACACCGCCTATTCAGAATCTGCCGATAGGAACGGTTTACACCATCCAACAGATTATCGACACGACGCCAGGTACCGTGTTCGACACGGCTTCGGTGTATGGCATCATCACTGCCGATGAGCAGTCGGGTAACCTCTACAAGGCCGCCTATATGCAGGATCGCGCCACGGGTGCAGCTATCCAGCTTTATCTTAACGCCACCAGCGGTGTGCGCATCGGCGACTCCGTCCGTATTTACTTGAAGGACGTGAAGTTTGACATGTATCACGGACTGCCTCAGTTGAGTGAATTTGGTCCTGATGGACACATCATCATCTTGGCTAACAACCGTCCCATTGAGCCTGAGGTTACGACGCTTGCCAACGTCCTCGCAGGACGTCATCTCGCTGGCCTGATCAGACTTGAGGGTGTGTCGTTCGTTGACCATGAAGGTACTTTCGCCCCCTCCACGGGATATGGCGAGCGTTACATCCAGGATGCCTTCGGCAACACCGCTATGGTGCGCACGAGCAACTACGCTAACTTTGCCGCCAACCCGCTGCCCACGGGAACGGGTAACTTGATCGCCATCGCTTCGGTGTACAACACCACCTGGCAGCTGACCCTCCGTTCATACAACGAGTTGGAGTTTGACGGCGTGGGCCCTGGCCCCATCACTCCTGGTGAAGCGCAACCGCTGCCTTACACGCAGTTGTTCTCGTCGGGTTTCGGTACCTATATGACCTATAGTGTCTTGGGTGACGAGCAGTTCTGGAAGATTGATTACAGCTCGGCAGTCATGACTGGCCACGTGAAAGTCGGCGACGAGCATTTCTACTATGAAAACGAAGACTGGCTGATTTCGTCACCTGTGAATCTTGATGCGGAACACGCCAAGGCCGTCGTGAGTTATGCCGCTCAATATACAGGCCCGAGCAACGATGTGACCATGCAGGTCTCCAGCAACTACGAATATGGCACTGACCCCACCCAAGCCACTTGGACGGAACTTTCGGTGACGTATCCTAACTCCAACGGTTGGAACTTCCAGGAAGTGGAAGCCAGCCTCGATGAGTTCGTCGGACAGACCGTGACCGTGGCTATCAAGTTCGTGTCGTCGTCCAGTGCTTCACGTACCTTCGAGGTGCAGAGCATCACCATCATGGAAGGTGAAGCCGGAGATACACCTACGCCTCCCACACCAGGCGAGGGCGAAGGCAGCGGCACCGCTGACGACCCGTATAATGTGGCCGCCGGTATCAGCCAGCAGAGCAACGAACCCATCGCATGGGTGCATGGCTACATTGTCGGTACCGTGAAGAATGGCCCGACCAGCGTTACTTCAAACGACGACATCAACTGGACGGGTCCTTTCGACCTGGCCACCAACGTCGTTATCGCTGATGACCCCAACTGCAACGAAATCTCGCAGTGCATCATCGTCAACCTTCCCGCGGGCAAGCCGCTCCGTATCCAAGTCAACTTGGTGGACAACCCGGGCAATCTGGGCAAGCATTTGGCTGTGAACGGTAAGCTTCGCAAATATTTCGGTCAGGCTGGTCTGCGCGACAGCGGCGGCACCGAAGCCGACTTCGTCTTGGAAGGCGGTGATCCTACGCCTCCTGAGCCGCACACGGGTATCTTCTCCGAGACCTTCGCCAATGGTCAAGGCAACTTCACCATTCAGGATGTCGTACTGCCTTCTGACTTGACTTACGTGTGGATGCATGATTCTTCTCGTAAACATATGAAGGCTAGCGCTTTTAAGAGCGGCACGCCTTATGAGACGGAAAGCTGGTTGGTCTCTCCCGAGATTGCCATCCCCGGCGATGTCAATTCGGTTGCGATGACCTTTGACCAAGCCATCAATTATGCTGAACCTCAAGGTGCCATCCATGTCATGGTTTCCGCCGATTATGCTGGCGATGTGACCGCAGCCAATTGGACTGAACTGGAGTTCGACCAGTGGCCGGTCAACGATGGTAGCTGGACCTTCGTTAATTCGAAGGTTGATTTAAGCTCCTATCTCAACCAGACGGTGACCATCGCCTTCAAGTACACCAGCCAGGCGACACAAGAAGGCAGCCCCACCTGGGAGGTCAAGAATATCGTCGTGGAATAAACAAAGCCACATGACTTAATGAAAAGCCTACCTTCGGGTGGGCTTTTTTTGTAGTGTCTTGCGCCGATATGCAATTTTCCACTATCTTTGCGCGTTGAAAGGTAAATGTATTTGAACATGTCAGAGAATTTGGTCATCATCCCAACTTATAAGGAAAAGGAGAACATCGAGAACATCATCCGCTATGTCTTCAACCTTCCCATGGCCTTCGATATCTTGATTATCGACGACAACAGCCCCGACGGCACCGCCGACATCGTGAAGACGCTGATGACGGAGTTCAGCGACCGCTTGTTTATGATCCAAAGGGCGGGCAAGTTGGGCCTCGGCACGGCTTACATCACTGGCTTCAAGTGGGCGCTGGAGCGCGACTACCAATATGTCTTCGAGATGGATGCCGACTTCTCGCACAACCCCGACGACCTGGCCCGCCTCCACGACGCCTGCGCCAATGGCGCCGACCTCGCCGTAGGCTCGCGCTACAAGACGGGTGTCAACGTGGTGAACTGGCCCATGGGCCGCGTGCTGATGTCGTACTACGCCTCTGCCTACGTTCGTTTCGTCACGAGGATGCAGGTGCGCGACACCACGGCAGGCTTCGTGTGCTACACGCGCCGCGTGCTTGAGACCATCGACCTCGACCGTATCAAGTTCGTGGGCTATGCCTTCCAAATCGAGATGAAATACACCGCTTGGAAGCTGGGCTTCAAGATCGAAGAGGTGCCGATCATCTTTACCGATCGCCGTGAGGGACAGTCGAAGATGAGCAAGGGCATCTTCCGCGAGGCTGTGTTTGGCGTGCTCAACCTGCGTTGGCGAGGCATGACAGGAAAAATCAAACCAAAGAAAGGCTAATGAACTACTATATCAAAAATGCGACACTTGTCAACGAAGGCCAGGCCTTTGTGGCAAGTGTTTTCGTTTCGGATGGCAAGATTGCCAAGGTTGTACGGGAAGGTCAGGCCCCTGAGCCCGTCGAAGGGCCGGTTGGTACTGAGACGGCCCTTCGACAAGCTCAGGGACCGTCGACTCAAGTCATTGACGCCACAGGCAAATACTTGATTCCTGGTATCATTGACGAGCATGTGCATTTCCGTGAGCCAGGCCTGACGCATAAGGCCGACATCTACACCGAAAGCCGTGCTGCCGTGGCGGGTGGTGTAACGTCGTTCATGGATATGCCTAACACCAACCCCCAGACTACGACCCAAGAGCTGCTGCAACAGAAGTTCGACCTCGCTGCCGAGAAGTCATTGGCCAATTATTCCTTCTATCTCGGTGCCACCAACGACAACCTTGCCGAAGTGGTAAAAACTGATCCCCAAAAGGTGTGCGGCATCAAGCTGTTTATGGGCTCCAGCACCGGCAACATGCTCGTCGATAAAAACGAGGTCTTGGTGCGCCTGTTCCGTGAGTCGCCATGCCTGGTTGCGGTGCATTGCGAGGACGAGCAGACCATACATGAAAACACGGTGTGCAGCAAGGACTTGGCCTCGAAGGGCGAAGTCATCCTTGACGCCAGCATCCATCCATTCATTCGTACCACCGAGGCCTGCTATAAGTCCTCATTCAGGGCCGTCGACATGGCGGAGAAATTCGGTGCGAGGTTGCATGTGCTGCACATTTCTACCCAAAAGGAATTGTCCTTGTTCAGAAACGACATCCCGTTAGCGGACAAAAGAATCACGGCTGAAACCTGCCCGCATTATCTTTGGTTCGACGCCCACGATTATGAGGCTAAGAGCTTTGCTATCAAGTGCAACCCTGCCATCAAGTCGCACCGCGATAAGGAAGCCTTGCTGCAAGCCATCCGTAACGGCTTGATTGACACCATAGGCACCGACCATGCGCCGCATCTGCTTGAGGAGAAGTTCACCGATGAATATTTCACCAGCAAGTCGGGCTTCCCGTCAATTCAACATTCGTTAGAGGTGATGTCCAACGTGCTGCCCGACGACTTGCCGCTTTTGGTGCAGCTGATGTGCCACAACCCCGCCGTTTTGTACCAAATCGACCGCCGTGGTTTCATCCGCGAAGGCTATCATGCCGACTTGGCTTTGGTTGACATGAAGGCAAGCCATGTGATTTCTGGCAAAGACGAATGCTCGAAATGCGGCTGGTCGCCTTATGAGGGCATGGAATCGCGTTGCTGCGTGACCCACACCTTCGTGAACGGCAACCTGGTGTTTGAAAACGGCGTGTTCCATGAAGAAAGCAAAGGCGAAAGACTTGAGTTTATCCGATAAAAAGATACAACCATGAAAAAGATATTCCTGATTTTGAGCTCCATGTTGCTGCTGGCCTCATGCTCGGCCCAGCTGGAAGAAAGAGTAGTCTCCAAATACCCGAACGGACAAGTCCGTATGGTGCATTATTTCGACAAAAACGACAACTGCGTAAAGGAGATTGAGTATTACGAAAATGGCCAGGTGAAGATGGAAGGTGGCATGAAAGACGGCAAGATGGATGGCGAGTGGACGGCTTATTTCATCGATGGTCGTGTGCAGAGCCACGGTTACTTTGAGAATGATCAGCGCACGGGTGCCGCGCAGGTGTTTTATTCCAACGGTAACAAATACGAAGAGGGCTACTACAAGAACGGCAAGCACTGCGGCTTGTGGAAGTTCTACGACGAGCAGGGTCACCTCGTGAAGGAAGTCGACTACGGAGAAATAGAATAATCCTTATTTCTTGTCCTTCCAGCTATACAGGTTGATGCCGAAGGTGAACTAGGCGTAGTCGATGACCACCTCGTGCACTTTCATGAACGACCCAACGAACATGTTGCGGTCTTTACCTAAGTAATACTTGAATCCCAGGCGACCGTAGAAGGTACGGTAGCAGGGTGGGAGATAGGTGTCCTCGAAGTTGGTCTCACCCGATTCTTTCAAACTCCATGATTTCTTCTGGTCGGTGCCGTAGTAGATGCCGTGCCAGAGGTAATAGGCGCCGCCGATGCAGAAGGCAAAGCGGTTGTAGTTGATTTCGAACATCGCCGAAGGCGCAAAGTGCAGGCCGCGAGCAAAGCTGTATTCCATCAGCGGGATGGCATCGTCGCCAGTGAAGTATTCGTGGCCGTCGTTATACATCTGGTGCGCTTTCTCGTACATGCGTTTGGTCTCACCTGTCCAGCCGAAGTCCAAGCACACATCGTAGCTGAACTTGGGGTGGAACTGACGGTGAACGCCGATTTGGATGACATCAGCGAAGTAATAGGGACGCTCCACGGGCAGGTCGTCCACCATGGTGCCGTCGGCGGTCTGGTAGCATCGCATCGATTCGTTGGTCTGCAAGAGGCCCACCGACTCGGTGGCGAAGATCGACGTGGTTTTCTCAAATTTGGGTCTCGGCTTCTCCTTGGGGACGAGTTCGGGACGGCCCAAGGGATGGTAGCGCAGTCCCACCAGCCAGCTGAACACGTTGATGCCGCAGTTGGGCAGACGCAGGGCCGCGTTCGACGAATGCGAGAACTGATAGCGCACCAACAAGTCGAAGTTGTCCTCGATCATGAAGGTCGGGCCGAGGTCGATGGCAAGATGCACATTGGCCACGGAGCCGATGAACTCGTCGCCGTGTTTGGTCCAAAACGAGAAACCGCCTAGGATGTCGTAGTCGAGCGACCAGTATTTGCCACGGTAGAAATGTCCGTTGATGAAGCCACCCAAGGAGTAGCAGTCGCCGAGGGAGCGGTTGTAAGTCTCCTGCCTGTAGCCGTTTTCGTCGCGGTAAACAAATTGAATGCTGTCTACGTTGTTTTTCTCGAAACGCAGGAAGGCACCGTAGGAGAGGTAGTTGAAGTCGCGTTCCCACTTCATGCGGCCGTCGGTCTGTCGCCCGATGCGCATGTCGACGCCGTATTGCGGCAGCGACTTCATATAGGCGTGTCGGGGCTCGAAGGGGAAGTATTTGCCTAAACGGAAGTCGGTCTCAAAATAGGTGCGGTTGTCGAAGCTGAAGAACGACTTCTCTTGCGCCGATGCGGTATTGGAAAAGAAAAGGGCAAAGGCAAAAACGGTAAAAAATATGCCTTTAAGAATACAACTGTGTCTCATTATGGTTATTTGTTGGCTTTCGCTTCGTCGTTGTCGTACCATTCGAAATAGGCATCCGTGAAAACGCGGCCAGCCTCGACAAGGGCCTTTTTCGTTGATTCTGGGATGTCGAAGTCGGTGGAGCTTACGCCAAGCGAGTCGATGTAGATGGTGCGCTGCCAGTCGTCGGTGTGCAGGTGCACGTTGTTTTGGAAGTCGATGAGCGTGGTGACTAGGGTCTTGGTGTAGCTGAATAGGGTCTTGATTTCTCTCGCCTTGGGCTGGGCGTCGGGGTTGAGAAACAAGTCAATCTCCTCTTTTGCGTCGAGACGGAACCCCAAGGTCTCCTTGTTATAAACATATTCGTTGATGCCTTTTGTGTCCCTTGTGGTGCGTAACGCGGCCAAGGCTTCGTTGTATTTACGATAATACTCCGTGCGTCGGGCGTTTACCGGGTTGTCGACGTAGTTCATGCGGTCGAAGACCTTGATATAGAAATTGTCCAACAGGCCTCCGTCAACATAGATGTGGTCGTCGCCGTTTACGCCTTTCACTGCGGCGAAGAACAACGGTATCGACATGGAGATGCGCGCGGCGTCGGCAATCTTGACGTCAGGGGTGTTGACGGCGTTGAATATTTTGGAGAACCCTGTCGAGAGGTCGGCACCAATCAGATGCAGCTCCCTGAACGGCTTACCTTCTTCTCTCATGGCCTCCAACTGTCCGAAGGTGGTCTCGCTGTCGCCTGTCTTGTCTTTGATATAGCCACCCATCAGGTTGCGGAAGTAGTCGCCTTTGTACCAGCCGTAGTCATTGATCAAACGGTCTATGTCGCGAATGATGCCCCACGAACTGTCCATGAAGTTTTGGAAGTTGATGTCCCAAAGGATATCGCTGATGCCTTTTGGGGTGTAACCCAGTCCGACGAGGACGGCCACCATGGCGCCTGCCGACGTGCCGGCCACGCGCTCGATATTTTGGAGGATGCCTCGGTCTTGGAGTTTCTCCAGGGCACCCACGTATGCGATGCCTTTCACGCCGCCGCCTTCGAAGACGAGGTTCTTGAAGTGGTACTTGCTGTTGACTTCACTGCTAGTGCTGGTTTTCCTTGAAACCTTGATGATTTTAGCCATAGTATTCCAATTTTATTTGTTTGTGTCTTATTCCATTATCCAACTGGTGCCTTCCTTGCCGTCCTTGAGGGTGATGTGCAACTTGGCCAGCTCGTCGCGTATCTTGTCGCTGGTGGCCCAGTCTTTGTTGGCACGGGCGGTCTTGCGTATGTCGATGATGGTTTGCATGAGACCGTCGACGAGGGCGCCGCTGCCGTTGGAGGCGTTGCTCTCCACCAAGCCCAGGATGTCGAAGACGAAATCGTTGAAGAGCTTGTTGAGCAGCGCCAGCTCCTCGGCGTTGATTTGTGCTTTGCCATCCTTAACGGTGTTGACGATGCGCACGGCCTCGAAGAGGTTGGCGATGACGATAGGACTGTTGAAGTCGTCGTTCATGGCGTCGTAGCAGGCGTCCACGATCTTCTGGATTTCGAGGCTGGCGGCGCCTTCGGTGGCTTTCAGGCCCTTGGCGGCCTTCACGGCTTCCATGAGGCGGTTGTAGCCCTTCTCGGCGGCTTGCAGGGCTTCGTTGCTGAAGTCGAGTGTGCTGCGATAATGGGCCTGCAGGATAAAGAATCGGATGGTCATGGGACTGTAGGGCTGCGCAATCATCTCCTCTCCCTTGGCGTTGATGTGGCTGCCGTTGAAGAACTCGTCCAGCGTGATGAAGTTGCCCAATGACTTGCCCATCTTCTGCCCGCCGATGGTGATCATGTTGTTGTGCATCCAGTAGACGACAGGCTGTTTGCCGTTGGCGGCCACGCTCTGCGCGATCTCCGACTCGTGGTGGGGGAACATGAGGTCCATGCCGCCGCCATGGATGTCGAATGTCTCGCCGAGGTATTTGCAGCCCATGGCGGAGCATTCCATGTGCCAACCTGGGAAGCCGTCGCTCCAAGGCGAGGGCCAGCGCATGATGTGCTTAGGCTCAGCTTTTTTCCACAGGGCGAAGTCGACTGGGTTGTGTTTCTCTTCCTGACCGCTCAGTTCGCGTGTGGTGTTGAGCATCTCCTCGAAGTTGCGCCCCGAGAGGATGCCGTAGGGATGCTCCTTGTTATATTTCTCGATGTCGAAATACACCGATCCGTTCTCTACGTAGGCATAGCCGTGGTCGAGGATTTTCTGCACCATGGCGATCTGCTCGATGATATGTCCCGATGCATGTGGCTCGATGGATGGACGCAGCACATTCAGCTTGTCCATGGCGGCATGGTAGCGGTTGGTATAATATTGTGCCACCTCCATAGGCTCGAGGTTCTCGAGGCGGGCTTTCTTCGCGATTTTATCCTCGCCTTCGTCGGCGTCATGTTCCAGGTGACCCACGTCTGTGATGTTACGCACATAGCGCACTTTGTAGCCGAGGTGTTTCAAATATCTGAAAACCAAGTCAAAAGTGATGGCTGGACGGGCATGGCCCAAGTGGGCGTCGCCATAGACGGTGGGGCCGCAGACATACATGCCCACATGCGGGGCGTTCAACGGTTTGAAAGGCTGCTTGCAGCGCGAAAGGCTGTTATAGATGTATAAGGCGTTGTTCATTTTATTTGATTTACACAAGATTTGGCTGCAAAATTACAAAAATATGTATCTTTGTGGAAAAATAAATAGTTGAACAAATGAATAAAATGAGATTATTTAGGATTTTTCTGGCTAGTGTCGTGTTTTGTGCCTTGTTCGTGGAAGCTGCACATGCGCAATCGGGGCAACGATATGCCGAGCCTGTCTTCGACGAGGTGAATGTCGTCACGGGAATTCCGTATAGCAGTGCCATCAGGGAGGGACAGACGAGTCCCACTACCTTGTATTTTGATTTCTACGAGCCGGAGGGCGACGAACTTGATGCTCGACCCTTGGTGATTACGGTCTTCGGCGGCTCTTTCGTTGCCGGCAGTCGTGATCGTGCAGACATGGCTGAATATTGCACCCGCTTTGCCAAGCATGGCTATGTCGCGGCATCCATCGACTACCGTTTGGTGCCGGCCCTTCAAATCTCCCGGAAATCGTTGATTCGCGGTGCTTTCAGGGCCGCACAGGATGTCAGTTCCGCCATCAGGTTCTTCAAGGCCCACAGCGAAGAGTACCGCATTGACACCTCTCGGATGTACCTGTTGGGCAACTCCGCAGGCTCCATCGCCATCTTGTGTGAGCTTTTCATGAATGAGGATGAGCGCCCTGCCGAGACCTTTGAAGACCCTGCTATAGGGCCGTTGCATAGCGAGGGTTTCGAGGAGTACGCTGATTTCTCGCCTTCGGTGACTGCAGCCGTTCCGCAATGGGGCGGTGTGATGGACCTTGACGTCATCGATGTGGAGGAATATGTTCCGATATGCATGCTTCACGGCACCGAAGACAACATCGTGCCATACGATTCGGGCTATTGTTTCACTGACCTACTCCCCAATCTAGCGCCTTACATGTATGGTTCTCACGCCATAGCCGCCCAACTTGACGAAATCGGCATTACCGACTATGAGTTTCATTCCTTTGAGGGTGAGGGGCATTCGTTTTATTTCACGGCGTATCTCGTGCTGAATGACAAATTCAACACCTGCTTTGCCGTCGCGCGCGACTTCTTGTACGGGCATCTGAACTTCCCGACCTCCATGCCGGAAATGGTTGCGGAAGACATCCAAGTCTATCCCAATCCTGCCACCGACATGGTCACCATTAGTGTTGATGGCCTGGCCTCAGATGAGCCTTTCACAATCACCGTCGTGGATGTTACTGGACGAAGAATGCTTGAAAAGAAGTCCTCGAGCTCCCAAGTCACGATTGATATAACGCAGTGGCCTTCTGGAGTCTATTTTGTCCGGATAGGATGCAACGGCTTCTGTGACAGTCGCAAAATAGTGAAAAGATAAAGGCTCGGTCTGTGTCGTGGAAGCGTTTTCCTTGCTTGGCCAAAAAAATGAGGAAAACGAGTACAACCTACCAATCCTTTTTGTAACTTTGCGCCGAAATCAGTTGCCAGTTGGTAGTTTGCAGTTGACAGTTTTGTCGCCGCAACCCCAATCATCTGAGCAACTGATTAACTGGTAACTGACAACTGAACAACTTAAAACTAAATAATCATGTACGCTAATTTTCAAGAGTATCTGAGAAAGGAATTGGCTCAAATCGATGCCGATGGCCTTTATAAACGTGAACGCATCATCGAGAGCGCCCAGGGCGCCGAAATCATGGTTGGCGGCAAGGTGTGCCTCAACTTCTGTGCAAACAACTACCTCGGTTTGGCCGACAACCCCGAGCTGATCCAAGCCGCCAAGGACGGCATGGACGCCCGTGGCTTCGGTATGGCTTCGGTCCGCTTCATCTGCGGCTGCCAGGACCTCCACAAGAAGTTGGAAGCCAAGATTGCTGAGTTCTTCGGCACGGAAGACACCATCCTCTATGCTGCCTGCTTCGATGCCAACGGCGGTGTGTTTGAGCCGCTGCTCGGTCCCGAAGATGCCATCATCTCCGATGCTTTGAACCACGCTTCCATCATCGACGGCGTGCGCCTCTGCAAGGCCCAGCGTTTCCGCTATGCCAACGCCGACATGGCCGACCTTGAGAAGCAACTGCAAGACGCTCAAGGCTGCCGCTTCCGCCTCATCGTCACCGACGGCGTGTTCTCGATGGACGGCAACGTCTGCCCGCTCGATAAGATCTATGAACTGGCACAGAAATACAATGCCATGGTGATGGTCGACGAGAGCCACTCCGCTGGTGTGGTCGGCCGCACGGGTCGTGGTGTCACCGAGCACTACAACCTCCGTGGCAAGATCGAGATCCTGACCGGCACCCTCGGCAAGGCCTTCGGCGGTGCTATGGGTGGCTTCACCACCGGCCGTAAGGAAATCATCGACATGCTACGTCAGCGCAGCCGTCCGTACCTCTTCTCCAACTCGATGGCTCCTGGCCTCGTGGCCGCTGGCATTCGTATGTTCGAGATGATGAGTGAGACCAACGTCCTGCAAGACAAACTGCATGAGAACACCGCCTACTTCATCAAGAAGATGACCGAGGCAGGCTTCGACTGCAAGCCTTCACAATCCGCCATTTGCGCCGTGATGCTTTACGACGCCCCGCTGTCGCAGAAGTTCGCCGCTAAGCTGCAGGAAGAAGGCATCTTCGTCACCGGATTCTACTATCCTGTGGTGCCGAAGGGACAGGCCCGTATCCGCGTACAGGTGAGCGCCGCCCACGAGCGTGAGCACCTCGACAAGTGCATCGCCGCCTTCGTGAAGATTGGTAAGGAATTAGGAATCTTGAAATAAATAATGAATGTAGAGACGTTTCATGAAACGTCTCTACAGATTTAATGATATGAAAAAGATATTGATCGTTGGTTCCGGCGGACAGATCGGAACAGAATTGGTGAAGAAGCTCCGTGCTACCTACGGAAACGAAAACGTGGTGGCCTCGGATCTTCGCCCTTTGACCGGTGAGATTGTCGAGACCGGTCCA
>Ga0265301_10002097_pt1 | contig 24006 bp, 16 predicted proteins | sample AusTroGonzalo_MG_2_FD_193488 | JGI IMG/M metagenome (GOLD analysis project Ga0265301, IMG submission 193488) | Bovine rumen microbial communities from tropical cattle in Woodstock, Queensland, Australia - Gonzalo_04 | ecosystem: Host-associated > Mammals > Digestive system > Stomach > Rumen ... | reverse complement strand
TCAATAGCAAGAAATGCTTGGAGACGATTTCAAAGTACATTTAATAAAGTGTATGAAGCAAAAGGAAAGGCAATCCTGAATTCCAGGATTGCCTTTCCTTTTATGGCTTTTAGGGGTGAAAAGAAAAAACGAGAATGATAGAAAATTCTATATTCTCGTTCTCTTCTGTAGCGGGAGCCGGGATTGAACCGGCGACCTCATGATTATGAATCATGCGCTCTAACCAGCTGAGCTATCCCGCCATCACTTTTGTTAAGCGGGTGCAAAGGTACAAACTTTATCCGAAATTAATAAATATTAGTCGGATATTTTTCTCCTGCTTAACATTTTTTATTAAACTAGCAAAAAAAAAGAGGGAGTTCATCGCTTAAATCTAATCTTTTTATTATCTTTGCCAACGATAATTAAGACCTAAAAGCATTCATAAACTAACCGAAATAGATATGCGAAAACAGAAACTGGCCCTGGAATACCCTTTGCATGCCGGCAAACCAGAACTGCTATGGCAATTGATGAGTACTGACCATGGAATGGAACGTTGGTTGGCGGATAAAGTTGACGAGAAGGATGGCGTGATGCATATGACTTGGGGTGATCCGTGGGGAGAACATCATACAATGCAGGCCAACGTCGTAGAGAAGAGTAAGAATAACCATATACGATTAAGGTGGATTGACGAGGAGGATCCTGATGCTTTTTGGGAAATGCGGATTGTACGCAGTGAACTGACTAATGAACTCTGCTTGTGTGTTGTGGATTATGCGTATGCTGACGATATAGAAGACTTGCAGGGATTATGGGATGGTAATCTGGAACGTCTGCATCAGTCCAGCGGCTTTTAGCCTCTATTATTATAATAATGTGTAATTGGGAATTGATAATTTATGTAAAAAGTACAGGTAATTATTAATTCTCAATTACTTATTATCGATTTTTATCACTACCTTTGCAGCCGAATTTGTATGATTCGGATTAGAAAGTTAGATATATTCGTTGCAAAACAGTTTGGATTGCTGTTCGCTGGCGCTTTTTTCATCTGCCTTTTTGTGCTGATGATGCAGTTCTTGTGGCGCTATGTTGACGAGCTGATAGGTAAGGGCCTGTCTATCGAGATTCTAGCTCAGTTCTTTTGGTATATGGGACTGATGCTTATTCCGCAGGCACTGCCATTGGCAATCCTTTTATCTTCGTTGATAACATATGGAAACTTGGGTGAGAGTAGCGAGTTGACGGCTATAAAGGCGGCTGGTATCTCGTTGATGCAATCCATGCGTTCGCTCATTGTTGTTACACTGCTGATTGCGGGCATCTCATTTTATTTTCAGGATGTTATAGGTCCTTCAACCAATAAGGCATTTGCCCAGCTGCTTGTTTCAATGAAGCAGAAGAGCCCGGAACTGGAGATTCCGGAGGGTATTTTCTATGATGGTATTCCTAATGCGAATATCTATGTTCATAGGAAAGACTTGGATACAGGAAAGCTCTATGGTATCATGATTTACAGACAGACGGGCTCTTACGAAGACCAGGCCATTATATTGGCTGATTCTGGCATGATGCAGACAACAGCGGAGAAGAAACATCTCTTGTTGACCTTGTGGAGCGGCGAGTGGTTTGAGAATATGCGTTCGCAGGAGCTGGGTGGTTCGGCTGAGGTTCCTTATCGTCGCGAAACATTTGGTAATAAGCGCATTCTATTAGATTTCGATAGTGGCTTTAATCTGGCCGATGCGGCGGAAATTGGTGGTAGAGCCGTGGAGAAGTCGGAGAGTCAGATTCTTCATGATATTGACTCTATTCGAAACTTTAATGATTCCGTGGGACGACAGTTCTATGAGGAATCAAAAGATTATATCCTTTGTGTGCCACGGTTAGTGGACGGTGACTCTGTTCGTCTGAAGAAACTAATGGCACAGCCAATGCCGCAGCCTGATAGCCTCTATGAGAAGTTGAGTGATGAGAAAAAACTCGAGGTGGTAAAGCATGCTGCTCGTTCTGCTCAGAATGTGACGAGCGATTTGGCGATGAAGAGTGATTATGCATATTGGATGAACCGACAGGTGAGAAGTCACCAGATTGAGGCAATCAATAAGTTTACGTTGGCTCTTTCCTGTGTGATATTCTTCTTCATAGGTGCTCCATTGGGCGCTATCATTAGAAAGGGCGGTTTGGGTGTGCCTGTCATTATCTCTGTCGTGGTTTTCATTGTCTATTATATTTTTGAGAACTCTGGAATGCGAATGGCGCGTGACGGTAACTGGACTATCTGGTTCGGAAAGCTTATATCAACTGCCGTACTAGCACCTTTGGCCGTGTTCTTTACGTATAAGGCAAACGGTGACTCGGCCGTGTTTAATATGGATGTTTACAGAATGGTAATCATGCGTATGCTGGGTCTCCGTATGAAGCGTAATATTTCGAAGAAAGAAGTAATTATTGAAGACCCGAAATATGGTGTGGATGCAGAGTCGCTGGCACGTATAACTCAGGAAATTAGCACTTATGTGGATGAGCATAAGTTGTTGCGTTGGCCGTCGCCCATTAGGGTGTTCTTCCGTGCTGGTGATGATCATGCCATTGAACATATTAATGAGACCTTGGAGGCTGTGATTGAGGACTTGTCGTATACGCGTGATAAAGTTATCTTGCATCAGCTGAACAACTATCCAGTTATGGCAACGCATGCTCACACAAGGCCATTCAGACGTCGTTGGTTGAACGTGGTGACTGGTCTGTTCCTGCCTTTGGGCATTTTCTTTTATGTGAGAATGCTGCGCTTCAGACTACGACTTTATCGTGATTTGAAGGTTGTAGAGCATACCAACGAAAAAATAATAAAACAGATTAACACTAAGAATTATGGAATATAAGCTGTCAAGTATAGAGGATGCCATCAATGATTTTCGTGATGGTAAGTTTGTGATTGTAGTCGATGATGAAGATCGTGAGAATGAAGGCGATTTGATATGCGCTGCGGAGAAGATTACACCTGAAATGGTGAACTTCATGTTGAAGGAGGCTCGTGGTGTGCTTTGTGCGCCAATTACAATCAGTCGTAGCGAGGAATTGGACTTGCCTCGCCAGGTTAGTGAGAATACCTCAATGTTGGGAACTCCTTTTACGGTAACTGTTGATAAACTGGAAGGCTGTACAACAGGTGTGAGTGCTCATGATCGTGCGGCAACCATCAAAGCCTTGGCTGATCCCAATTCAAAACCGGAAACTTTCGGTCGTCCTGGTCATATCAATCCTCTCTATGCTCAGGATAATGGTGTGCTGCGTCGTAGTGGACATACTGAGGCTGCAGTTGATCTCTGTAAACTGGCTGGGTTGTATCCTGCTGGAGCTTTGATGGAAATAATGAATGATGACGGTACTATGGCACGTATGCCGGAGTTGCAGGAGTTCTCTGTGAAACATGGCTTGAAGATAATAACCATTAAAGACCTTATCAGCTATCGTCTTCGTCAGGAGTCTCTGATAGAGGTTGGCGTTGAGGCTGATATGCCTACGGAATTCGGTCATTTCCGTATTATTCCTTTCCGCCAGAAGAGTAATGGACAAGAACATTTCGCTCTGATAAAGGGGGAATGGAAAGAGGATGAACCAATCCTTGTGCGCGTTCATTCTTCATGTATGACGGGTGATATCTTGGGATCTCGTCGTTGTGACTGTGGGGAACAGTTGCATCGTGCTATGAAGAAGATCGACGAAGAAGGAAAAGGCGTTATCGTATACATGCAACAAGAGGGTAGAGGTATTGGTTTGATGAACAAATTGGCCGCCTATAAATTGCAGGAAGAGGGCTATGATACCGTGGATGCTAATCTTTGTCTTGGTTTTAAGGCAGATGAGCGTGATTATGGTTGTGGCGCTCAGATGCTGCGTCATTTGGGTGTCCATAAAATGCGTCTAATGACCAATAATCCTGTGAAGCGTGTAGGCTTGGAAGCCTATGGCCTGGAGATTGTGGAGAATGTGCCTATTGAGATTACTCCTAATGAGTACAATCTTCGTTATCTTAGAACCAAACAGCAACGCATGGGGCATACACTTCATCTTTGATAGTGTGATGTAACTATCAAAATAATGTGAAAAACCTTAGTTTTTATGAAAAAGTGATGCGAATTTTTCGCTGTCACGAAATAATTGATTAATTTTGCACGTTGATACAAACAAACTGACAAGATTATGGCACAATTATCCAACCGTTTGCAACGCCTGGCTCCATCAGCAACGCTGGCAATGTCGCAGAAAAGTTCTGAGATGAAAGCTCAAGGCATTGACGTGATTAACATGAGTGTGGGCGAGCCCGACTTTAATACTCCCGACCACATTAAAGAAGCCGCCAAGAAGGCTATTGACGAGAACTATTCTCGTTATTCACCTGTGGCTGGCTATGCTGATTTGAGGCAAGCTATCGTTGATAAACTCAAGCGCGAGAATCAACTTGACTATAACGTCAATGAAATCTGTGTTTCTAATGGAGCTAAACAGAGTGTATGTAATTCTGTAATGGCATTGGTAAACCCAGGTGAGGAAGTGATTATTCCCACACCTTATTGGGTTAGCTATCCTCAAATGGCTCTGCTGGCTGGTGGCGTACCTGTTTTTGTACAGGCTGGTTTTGAACAAAATTTCAAAATGACTGCTCAGCAGTTGGAGGCTGCTATCACTCCTAAGACTCGTCTGTTGATTCTCTGCTCTCCAAGCAATCCTACGGGTTCTGTATATAGTAAAGAGGAACTCCGCGCTCTGTCGGAGATTATTCTCGCACATGAGGATCTTTACGTGTTGGCAGATGAGATTTATGAGCATATTAACTATACTGGTCATCATGAGTCTATCGCCCAGTTCCCCGGTATGAAGGAACGCACAATTGTGGTGAATGGCGTTTCTAAGGCTTATGCTATGACTGGCTGGCGTATTGGATACATTGCCGCTCCTGAATGGATCGTGAAGGGTTGTAATAAGTTGCAGGGACAATATACCAGTGGTCCTTGTTCTGTTAGTCAGAAAGCTGCAGAGTTTGCATACAACGAGAGTCAGGCTTGTGTGGAAGAAATGCGTCAGGCTTTTGAGCGTCGTCGCAATCTGATCGTTGATTTGGCGCGCCAGATTCCTGGCTTGGAGGTGAATGTTCCTCAAGGTGCGTTCTATCTTTTCCCAAAATGTAGCTCTTTCTACGGAAAGAAGGTTGGCGATCGCGTCATCAACAATTCAACAGATTTGGCCATGTATTTATTGGAGGAAGGTCATGTTGCTACAGTAGGTGGTGATGCCTTCGGTGATCCTGATTGTTTCCGTATGAGCTACGCAACCAGCGATGACAATATTCGTGAAGCTATGCGACGAATTGGTGAGGCGCTTGGGAAACTGAAATAAAAATGTATATTGATGCGTTAAAAGTAGTTAATCTATTTTGAAATCTACTTTTATTTGCTACCTTTGCGAGGTGAATAACTGGCTGAAGTTAATTCGGCCAGTACGCATTTACATTTAGACTATGTATAAACATCGTAAATAATTCAATTTAATTTATAACTTAAAACTAAAATTTAAAATTATGGCAACAACAACAAAGGCTGCTCCTGCAGCTAAGAAAAATTCTGGCTTTAAAGGCGTTAAGGATGCATGGATCATTCTCGTACTCTGCTGTGCACTCGCTTATTGCTTCTACTTCTTTGTACTCGGAGATCCCAGCCACTTTATTGGTGGTGACCGCGACGGACATCCCGCTGACTTGATGGGTACCGTATATAAAGGTGGTTTCGTAGTAGGTCTTATCCTGACTCTTTTGCTCACCGTTATCGTACTTGGTGTAGAGCGTTTCTTCGCTATCAAGAGTGCATCTGGTAAGATGAATTTGGCTAAGTTCACTGCACAGGTTAAGGAGGCTATCAAGGCTCAGAAGTTTGATGAGGCTAAGGCTCTTTGCGACAAGATGCAGGGTTCTGTAGCTAACGTAGTGCTGGCTTCTATTAATATGTATCAGACTGTTGAGGGCGACTCTACACTGAAGAAGGCTCAGAAGATCTCTAAGATTCAGCAAGCTCACGAGGAGGCTACTCAGCTGGAGATGCCTACTCTGACAATGAACCTTCCTATGGTTGCTACTATCGTATCTCTGGGTACTCTGACCGCTCTGTTTGGTACTGTGCTCGGTATGATCGGATCATTCCAGGCTCTGTCTGCTGGTGGTGGTGCTGACTCTATGGCTCTGTCTGCAGGTATTTCTGAGGCCTTGGTTAACACCGCATCAGGTATCTTGACATCATGGGTTGCTACTGTAGTCTACAACTACTTCTCAAACAAGATTGATAAGTTGACATTCGCTCTTGACGAGGTTGGTTACACTATCGCTGCTACATACGATTCTAATCACGTCGAGGCATAATTTGTTTTACCTTTTAATTCCTTAAACGATTATGGGTAAAATAAAAATTGAGAAAAAAGACATCTGGATCGACATGACGCCTATGTCGGACGTGATGACTTTGTTGCTCTGCTTCTTTATGTTGACATCAACATTCTTGACGCCAGAGCCAATCACAGTCAACACGCCTAGCTCGGTGTCCGAGGTCAAGATTCCCGAGAATGTCCTCAATATCCTTGTAAGCCCAGAGGGCAAGATATTTGTGGGCACCGAGAATAAGAACACCATGTTGGCGATGATGCAGGAGGTAACTTCTAAGTTTGATATCTCGCTTAATAGTAAGCAGATTAAGAACTTCAAGGAAGATGCCATGATTGGCGCCTCACTGAGCCAGTTTGATGCTTATTATAATCTTGAACCCGATAAAATGTCGGAAGCCATCCAGAAGCTTGGTATCCCCACCGACAGTATCGATGGTGGTATGAGCGAGTTCCAGGAGTGGATTAAGGCTGCACATGAGGTTGATCCCGATATGAAGTTGGCTATCAAGTGTGATGCCACAACTCCTTACCGTGTGATCAGAACCATGATGTCGGAACTCCAGGATATGAATGAGAACCGTTACCAACTGATTACGAATCTTAAAACTTCATCGGAGGATTAGTATATGGCTAAAAAGAAAGCGAGCAAGCAGAAAAAAATGGATACCCGCGTGAACTTCACGCCGATGGTAGATATGATGATGCTTCTGATTACCTTCTTCATGCTCTGTACTACCCTGAGTAAGCCTCAGGCTATGCAGCTCACAATGCCTAGCAATGATGAGAATATGCAAGATCAAGATAAGTCGGTAACAAAAGCTGACCAGACTATCACCGTATATCTGGCTGCCAATGATAAGATCTATTACATTGAGGGTCTGCCCAAGTATGACGATCCTACATGTCTCAAGGAAACAACCTATGGCCGTGACGGTTTCCGCAACGTGTTGATTCACCACACTACAGGTGCTGGTATCGCTCCCGTTGCCCGTGTTATGAAGGCTAAGCAGGAACTTGACGCCAAGAAGACAGAGTATGGTAGCACGATGACGGAGGAGGAGTATCAGAAACAACTGAGTGAAATCCGTAACGGTGTGATAAAGGGTGAGAAGATTCCTACTGTCACTGTTATTATCAAACCGCTTGACACCGCAACCTATGATAATATGGTAGGTGCTCTGGACGAGATGCAGATTTGTACTATTGGTAAGTATGTCATCGATAAGATTAGCCCAGACGACGAGGCCCTTCTCGCTCTGAAAGGTGTTAAGTAATGATGACTAACAATAAAAAAAACAGAAAAGAACTATGTCAAAAGTAGATCTAATAGACAATAGCTGGGTCGACCTCGTCTTCGAAGGCAAAAACCAGTCTTACGGTGCTTATAAGCTCCGCAAACAAACTGGTTCACGAAATGTTAAGGCTCTTGTGACTGTTGTTTCAGTCATTGCCCTTATCTTCGTGATTGCTATCGCAAAGGTTGCTATCGAAAACGCACTGCCTAAGGCTACGGTCAATACTGCTGATGTTGAGTTATCAAAGATTGAGCAGAAGAAGGAGACCAAGGTAGAGCGTAAGGAGCAGGTTAAGGTTGAACAACAGCAGGTTGTTGAAAAAGTAAAAAGCTCTGTGAAGTTTACGGCTCCTGTCATTAAGGAGGAAGTTGAACCTGAGGAAGAGATGAAATCGCAAGAGGAACTCGCTCAGAATAACACTGCTATTGGTGTGTTCGACGTACAAGGTAATGACGAGGCTGAAGGTGAAGTGCTGAAGGCAAACCAGCAGACTGTGGAGGAAGCCAAAGTAGAGGATACCAAGGTCTTCACCGTGGTTGAGCAGATGCCATCATTCCCTGGTGGTGATGCAGCTCTGATGGCTTACTTGAGCAAGAATATTCAGTATCCTCCTATTGCTGAGGAGAATGGTATTCAGGGACGTGTCGTTGCTACCTTCGTGGTTGAGCGCGACGGTTCTATCACTGACGTACAGGTAATGCGTGGTGTTGACCCATCACTGGACCGTGAGGCTATTCGCGTGTTGAAGGGAATGCCCCGTTGGATTCCTGGTAAGCAGAATGGTTCTGCAGTGCGTGTGAAGTACACCGTGCCTGTAACCTTCAAACTTCAGTAAGCAATACGTTAAGTATGAACAGATCACAATTCAATATTATTGGATTATCTCTTATTTTAGGCTTGTTCCTCTCTTGTGGGAACAAGCCTAAAACTGATTTTGACTACGAATCGGCTGCTATGGTTTTTACGGCCGATGAAAGTTTTTTCCCTATCCTTGATGAGGAGCTTGAGATTTTCGATGCACTCCATTCTCAGGGTGTTTTAAAGCCCATCTATACTAATCAGGAGGAAGCTATCACGAAGTTGATGAAGAACGAGACCGCAGCCCAGATTGCAGGTCTCTAATCATGATATAACATTATTTAAACCATACAGCCGTGCAGGTCTTTAAGACTTGCACGGCTTTTCTTATGATGTTTGGTCGCTTTTAGGGCTTTCTTCATACCAACGTAATCTATATCACGTCCACTCTTTCTGTGGTTTTGTAAGTAATGTAAGTTACATAAAAACAGATTGTTATGATTTTAAGTCCCTAAAAAGTATCCACTTTTTTGACCACCTGTCCCAAGTTGTATTTTCTTTTTGCTTAACTTTGTATCGTCAAATCACCATAAGACATTACAAATCTAAAAATTTTTACCAATTAACTAAAAAGTATGAACAAAAGTAGGTATCTATGGTTATTATTGGCACTGATGCTGTCAATTGTAACACAAGCCCAAGGAATCAAGGGAACTGTGACAGACAATCTTGGGGAACCGGTTATCGGTGCTTCTGTTGTCGAAAAAGGTAATCCTCAGAACGGTACTATCACGAACGTCGATGGTCAGTTCTCGTTGAATGTCAACAAGGGCGCATCTCTCGTAATCAGTTATATTGGTTATTTTACCCAAGAGGTAAACGCCAATAATAACATAACTGTCGTTTTGAAGGAAGACACCCAGACCCTTCAGGATGTTGTCGTTATCGGTTACGGCGTACAGAAGAAAAGCGTGGTGACGGCTGCTATTGCGAAAGTTAGCGCTGATGATCTTGTAGGAAAGACTCGTCTACGCGCAGACGACGCTCTGAAAGGTTTGGCTGCAGGTGTAAACGTTACCTCATCATCAGGTCAACCTGGTTCAATGTCAATGATTCGTGTTCGTGGTACTGGCACTATTAATGATACGAACCCTCTCTACATAATAGATGGAATGCCTTCCGACCAATATGGCATGGAGAGTGTTAATCCCAATGATATTGAGAGTATCGAGGTTCTTAAGGATGCTGCTTCTGGTGCAATCTATGGTGCTCGTGCTGCCAATGGTGTTATTCTTGTTACCACCAAGAAAGGTAAAGTTGGTAAAGCTCAGATTAACTATAACTTCTCTTATGGCTGGCAGAGCGCATGGAGAAAACGTGATGTGACAGGTGCTACTGATTATGCCATCTTGCAGAACGAGAAATATGTGAATGGCGGATTGGCACCTTTGTATGCCGATCCTTATAATCTGACTGATGCGAATGGCGACAAGATTACGGGTTTCGGCACTGACTGGCAGGACCTACTCTTTAATGACAATGCACCTGTTGTTCAACACGATGTCAGCGTTAGCGGTGCTTCTGATAAGGTTAACTACTATCTTTCTTTAGGCTACTACACTCAAGATGGAATAGTGGGTGGTAATTTCGGACAGAGTAACTATGACCGACTGACTATACGTTCAAACAATACTTTTAATGTTTTGGATGCAACCAAGGAGCGTGACTTCCTTAATAAAATTGATGTCAGCGCAAATATCTCATATATGCGTACTCATAGCACAGGTGTAGATGCTAACTCTACTTGGGGATCGCCTCTAGGTTCTGCCCTTTATCTTGCTCCCACACTGCCTGTAACACTTAAGGGCGCCGTTGCTGACCAGATGATTAGTCAGTACCCACAGTATGATCTCTATCGTGATGCCAATGGCGATCCTTATACAATTCCTGGATTTATAGGTAGCTATAACGAGCAAAATAACCCTATCGCAATGATGCAGGGTAACCCATCAAAGGGATGGAGCCATAAGTTCTCGCCTAAGTTCTCTTTCGATGTTCAGCTTTGGGAGAACCTGAAATACCATTTCATATGGAGTGCAGAGCAGAGTTTTTGGGGTAGCGATGGTGCTGTGCTTCAGAAATATTACCTCTCTGGTAACAATAACTCTGATCATACTCAGGCGTCATCAGAGAAGGCTAATAGTACATCCGTACAGGTTGAGAATATGCTGACTTTTGATAAGGATTTCGGTAAGCATTCTGTTTCTGTTGTGTTGGGCCAGAGCGCTTTGCAGTATTCCGGTAGCTATTTGGGCGCCTCTCACTGGAATCTTATAAATCCCGGCAAACCTTATGTTGACTATACTACCGGTGGTAGCATTGAGACAACAACTGATGATGCAGGAAATATCACAGGCGTAAAGAGCTTGGTGAGTGGATGGGCTGGTCCATACGTTAAGCACCGCATAGCTTCGCTTTTTGCACGTATGTCTTATAACTACGATGAACGTTATATGTTCCAAGGAACTATTCGTCGTGATGGCTCAAGTCGTTTTGGAGCTAACAAGAAGTATGGCGTATTCCCTTCATTCTCTCTTGGTTGGAATATCATGAACGAGGAATTTATGAAAGATACACGCGATTGGTTGACAAACTTGAAGTTGCGTGCAAGTTGGGGTAAGAATGGTAATGAGAATATCGGTGACTTCCGTTATACCGTGCTGACAACCAGCGGTGCTACCAGTAACTACTATTTCGGAACACAAGCTTCTATGGTGTATGGCTCAAAGGCTAATGGATTGGCTAATGAGGACCTGCGATGGGAGGAGAGCGAGCAGACCGACTTTGGTGTTGATTTCGGCTTCTGGAACAATAAACTGACTTTCACTGTAGACTACTACATCAAGAAAACCAACGGCATGTTGATGACGATGCCTATTCCATCGTATGTCGGTGAGACGAAGCCTATTGGTAATGTTGGTGATATGGAGAATTCTGGTGTCGAGTTTGAACTGGGCTACAAGTGGAATATCGCCGATGCCCATTTTGCAGTCAAGGGCAATGCTTCCTATTTGAAGAACGAACTGAAGAATCTGGGTAATGATACAGGCTTCTTGAATTATGGTATTTCTCAGTTCAGTGATGGCGGTACACGTGCCGAGAACGGACAGCCATTCCCATTCTTCTACGGATATAAGACCGCAGGCGTCCTGCAGAATCAGGCAGAAGCAGATGCTTACAATGCTAAGTTCGGTAAGACTTCTGTACCTGGTGACCTTATCTTTGTTGATACGAATGGCGATAGCAAGATAACGAGTGACGACCGTACTAATATTGGTAAACCGACACCTGATTGGACCTTCGGTTTGAATTTCGATGCAGAGTGGAAAGGGTTTGACTTCAACGTATTCTTCCAGGGCGTAAAAGGTGCTGATATTTTTGATGCAACATGGCGTCAGGATATCTCATCAGGCAACTATCCAACCTGGGTGCTGAGCCGTTGGACCGGCGAGGGCACATCTAACAAGATTCCTGCCCTGAAATCGGGTGATGCTTCTAACTGGGTTTGCAGCGACATATATATTCAGGATGGAAGCTATTTGCGCCTGAAGAATATCTCACTGGGTTACACTGTTCCACGCCGATATACCAAGAAGGCTGGCATTGAGCGCTTCCGCATGTATGTTCGTGCTGAGAATTTGTTCACATGGACTAAGTACTGGGGCTTCGATCCTGAAATAGGCTCAAGCAGCACCTCTATGGGTGTAGACTATGGCGTTTATCCTCAGGCTCGTATTTTTACCGTAGGATTCAACGTGTCTTTGTAATTTAGAATTAAGAAATAAAGAAATAATAGTTATGAATACCAATATATATAAAATATTGTGCGCTGGAGTGGTAGCAGTATCCCTGACTGCTTGTAGCGACGATTTTCTAGAGATACAGAATCCTACGGGAGAGCCTCTGGAAGAATATTATACCACTGACGAGCATCTAAACGAAGCTATGACTTCTGCGTATGCTCCTTTGCATTGGCCTGATTGGGATAATGTCGCATATAACGACTTGACTGTCGATGCTGAGATTATGGGTGATGATTTTTGGGTAGGTGGCGAGACAAACACCGACAATAAGCATTGGCATAAACTCTTTAATTTCGATGGTGATGGCAATAATACCTTAGGAACCCTTTGGGGGGACTTCTATAGTGGCATCAAGCGTTGCAACGACGTTATCAAGTATTGCTCGTGGGGAGGTGGAACTGCTTCGAACCGCAAGTCACTAGATACTCAGGCTCGTTTGCTCCGTGTGTATTATTATAATATCCTTTGGCACTACTATGGAAATGTACCATTCTATCTTGAGAATCTTTCTGAGCCATACACAGCTCCGCAGATTAGTGCTGACGAGATTTACAATAAGTTGATACCTGAACTTGAAAGTATTATCTCATCTGATGTGCTACCTATGCGTTGGGACAATGCCAATGCAGGTCGTGTGTCGCAAGCAATGGCTTATATGCTCTATGCAGAGATGGTGATGTATCAGAACGACGCCGCTCGTTATCCAACTGCGCTTCAATATATGCAGGAAATAATAAAGGACCCCAAATATGATTTGAATCCAGATTTTAAAGATCTGTTCGATGAGAGTGGTGAATGGTGTATAGAGAGCATCTTCGAGATTAACTATGATGACGACAATGCCCAGCGTGACTGGGGCGCAGCTGCTCTAAATGCTGGTGGTACAGTGTTCCCGACACTTTGCTCACCCAAGAACTGGCCTGGTGGTGAAGGTTGGGATACTGGTAATGACGGATGGGGATTCCTGCCCATGCGAGTTGAAACCTACAATATGTATGATAATAGCGACAAACGTCGTGATGTCACTTGTTGGGATCTTCGTACTTATAGTCAAAATAAAGCATATCAGCTGCGTTATCAGGACACTGGTCTTTGGCATGGAAAGTATCGTCCACAAACAGCCAATAACAAGGACTGTCCTACGTCAAAGAACTTGAATTATAACAATAACAAGCGCATTTATCGTTATGCCGAGACCCTACTTAATGCTGCAGAGTTGCTTCTCTTGACGGATGGCAACACTACAGTGGCAAAGGGATATGTCGATCAAGTCCGTCAGCGCGCAGGTCTTGCTGCTCTGCCAGAATTGACTATCGATGCTATACTGAATGAGCGTCACCTAGAGTTCTGTGGCGAAGGTAAGCGCTACTTCGACCTGGTTCGTGCTGAGGGTATCAGTGGTGCTACAGAGAAGGCTACTGTGAAACTCGTGCCTGACACTTATGGCTATCGTACCAACTCATGGACAGCTAAGAAAAAGCACATTCCTTTGTCTCAGAGCGAACTTGATGCTGACCCGTCACTTGTTCAGAACGACTATTAATAATTTTAGAGTTAAGAATTAAGATTTAAGAAATATAGATTATGAAGAATCTGTTTAATTATACAATGGGAGTTCTGGTAGCAGGTGCAATGATGACTGCTTGCTCGCCTGATACCTTCGATGGCGCAGACCCCAACGGTATCCCCACGGTAACTGGTGCTGACTTCACCATCAGCGTTGATCAGGAAACCAATCAGATGATTGCAAAATATACTCCACAGCCTGGCACTTACCCCGTGTGGATACTTAATGGTACTGCATACTCAACTCTACAAGAGGTTGGCTATCAGAACCCTGAGGCAGGTACCTATACTATTGATATGAAACTTGGCAACCGCAATGGCTTCAGTCAGGGTGTCATCAGTAAAACCTTCACTTTCAACGAGACGAAGATTGACTATACTGCCGACTTCAAACGACTTACTAATAAAGAGTGGCGCATTGCTAGGAAGGAAGTTGGCCACATGGGTTGTGGCCCTGCAGGAACTGCAGGAACCGATTGGTGGAGCGCTCAGCCAGACGACAAAAAAGCCTATGGCGTTTACGATGACCGAATTACCTTTACTGCAACGACACGTAAAGGTGGCGGTTATACCTATAGTGCCGGTGACGATGGTTTAACCTATGTCAACAAAGGAACCCAATGGGGTGGAGGAGCTAGTGACGATGTTGATGTGACACTTGGCAACCAGACTAGTACTTGGAACTTCGAGGTTTACGATTGGACGAATGCTGATGGCGAAGTGTCTAAGCAAACCTACATTCAGTTGGCGGCCAACACTTTGTTCCCCTATATGTCGAGCGATGCACAGTATGCAGATCCTAAGTTCCGTATAGAAACACTGACAGCTACCAAGTTGGTTCTTGTTTATGAAACCCCCGATCGTTCTATTGCATGGCGTTTTATCCTGACCAGTGCCGCTGATGAGCGTTTAGTTGAGGAACAGGGATTCGATGCAAACAGCGATTTCAACCTCTGGAAGGGAATTACTCCAGTGTCTTCATTCTACTTTAACCCAGGCTGGGCTGCAACAGATCGCACTAGTGAGATGGAGGTTTCATACGTTGGTGAAAACAATGACTACACCGTTACAGTGCCCGATGCTTGTTCTGATCGTTGGCAGGCTCAGTTCCACCTGCATACAGATTTGAATATCAATGCTGCTGCAAACTATGACTTCTCGGTTATCTTCAATGCCGATAAGGATATCGATGGTGTAACAGTTAAACTTACCGACGAGGGCGACACTGAGGCCATCATTGACGTAGACAACGTAAGTTTGAAGGCCGGCCAGGATGTAGTATTCTGGAAGAGCAATATCGCAGGTAAGGACATTTCAAAAGTAAAGCTGGTATTCGACTTTGGTCATGCAACTGAGGCTACCAAGATTAATATCAGCAATGTGGTTTTGAAGGACCACGCTAATGACGATGGTACAAAGATTCCTACGGAAGGTGGTGATCAGCCTATAATGGACTGGGATGCTAATGCGGGTTCAAATCTTTGGAAAGCTGTTGAGGATGGCACGGCTCTAAAGGAAACTACTACATGGTTTGCTGATAACAACTGGGGACCTCTGTCAATACAGCCAGAGATAAAGCATGCCGATGGTACTTGGGAATTAGATATTCCTCAGGGTATTGGCAGCTCACAGTGGCAAGGTCAGGTTAAAATATTTACTACCATTGTTGCTAGTCAGGCAAAGAAATACAATTTCTATTGTGTAGTTGAGTCGGATGCTGATATCAATGGAGCAACTATCAAATTGACACAGAGCGATGTTAGTGAGAGTGAGAAGCATGATGATAACTATTTTTTCGGTGACCGCCATGACATTAAAGCAGACGTACCATATGTATATAAAGCTGAAGCAGTAGTATTGCCTAAGGGTGATGCCCATGAATTGACACTCGTGTTTGATTTCGGTGGTTCTCCCGAGGGTGCTCATGTTAAGATTAGTAATATTTATCTAGAGGAAGCAGTTGCTCTTTCATATGACGATGAAAATAACCTCTGGAAATCAGTAGATAGCGGCGATGCCTTAAAGGGAACGTCAACATGGTTTGCAGATAGCAACTGGGGACCTCTGTCAACACAGCCAGAAATCAAACATAATGGCAAGGAGTGGAGTCTTACTATTCCAGAAGGAGTCGGCGCTTCACAGTGGCAAGGTCAAGTTAAATTGTTCACCACTTTGAGCGCAGCTCAAAATGATCCTTATAACTTTCAGTGTACAATTGTTGCAGATAATGAGATTAAGGGTGCAACAATTAAGTTAACACAGAGCGACGTTAGTGAGACTGATAAGCATGACGACAACTTCTATTTTGATGGACGTCATGACCTGGCTGTCGACGAGCCATTCGTTTATAAGGCTGTGGGAGTAACTCTGCCTAAAGGCGATGCCCATGAGTTTACTTTGGTATTTGACTTTGGAGGTGCACCTGCAGGAACCAATATCAAAATTAGTGATATCATTTTTGAAAAAGCTCAATAATAAATGAAACGTTACATGTTTAATACTCTATTACTCTCATTCGCCGTAGCCCTTGCGGGCTGCGGCGGAAGTGACGATGATTCAGGGCTGGAAGAGTCTGTTATCACCACTTCGGAAGAGATTATCAATGCACCGGCTGCTGGAGGCAGCTATACAATTAATGTCACCACCACCGGTGTAGAGTGGGGGGTATATGTCGAAGGCGATTTTCTGAAAGCCGTGGCACAGTATTCATCAAACTCGGTAGTTGTTACCGTCGACGAGAATCCCTACACTTCAGAGCGAACAGGTAGCGTTGTCTTGATGTCGGGTACGGCTCGTAAGAGCATTAATGTGACCCAGTCTGCTGCCGATAAGCCAGCCTATGATGCCCCTGAGGGCTATTCGCTGGTATGGCATGATGAATTTGATACCGGTTCTGTTCTTAACTATGATGATTGGACCCACGAGGTGAAACCTTCGGGATGGGTGAATAACGAACTTCAAAACTATGTCAACCATACTACCCCAGAGGGTGCCTTGGTTACTCTGGTGAAGGACGGAACTCTTCGTATTACGGCTCTTAAGGAAAACGGGAAAGTATACTCTGGACGTGTATATGCCAAGGTTAAGGAAGGCTGGAAGTATGGCTATATTGAGGCGAGCATTAAACTGCCGAAAGGTAAGGGCACATGGCCTGCCTTCTGGATGATGCCCGTCAATTTCCGTTCATGGCCTGCAGATGGAGAAATAGACATCATGGAGGAGGTGGGCTATCGCCCCAACTATGTATCGTCAAGTCTCCATGCCACTGCCCATGTCCATACCAACAATACTCAAATAACTCATGAGATGCTTTGTGCTGGTGCTGAAGGTGAGTTTCATAAGTATGCTATTCTTTGGACAGCTCAGAATATCACAACCTATGTTGATGGTCAGAAGCAACTCTCATATAATAATCGTGGTATCGGACGTGATGATTGGCCATACGATGATCCCTTCTACGTGATTCTCAATTTGGCGTGGGGTGGTTCATGGGGTGGTGCCCAAGGTGTGGACATCGGTGCACTCCCCGCTACGATGGAAGTAGACTACGTACGTGTTTTCCAAAAGAAATAATAATGTTGAAGAAATCATTTTTTTATCTGGTCGCTCTTCTTCTCACAGCCTGTTCAGTAGGCGGTGGGCAGAAGAACGAACAGGGTTTTATCACCATTCAAGGTCACGACCTGATAAAGCCAAATGGTGAGAAATTATTTATTCAGGGTACAAACCTCGGGAATTGGCTTAATCCCGAGGGCTATATGTTCGGTTTCAGCCGAACTAATTCAGCTTGGATGATAGACCTGCTTTTCAAGGAGGGTGTTGGACCTGATGCAACGGCTGAGTTTTGGCAGCAGTTTAAGGATAACTATGTGACTAAGGCCGATATCGACTTTATCGCCAGTCAGGGTGCTAACACCATCCGTTTGCCGTTTAACTATAAGCTCTTTACCGACGAGGATTATATGGGGCAGACTGGTGAGAAAGACGGTTATGCACGCATCGACTCAGTGGTGAGCTGGTGCAAGGCCAACAACCTGTATCTTATTCTTGACATGCATGACTGCCCCGGAGGACAGACGGGCGACAATATCGATGATGGTCATGGTTATCCTTGGCTGTTTGAGAGTGAGAAAAGTCAGCAGATGTTTTGCAGCATTTGGCGTGAGATTGCCAACCGTTACCAACATGAGACTACCATTTTGGGTTATGAGCTGATGAATGAGCCGATAGCCCACTATTTTGATAATAAAGACTCGCTCTACCAGTTGCTGCAACCACTATACAAACGTTGCGTTGCCGCCATTCGCGAGGTAGATCGTAATCATATCATCCTGTTGGGCGGCGCTCATTGGAACAGTTTCTTCTGGATGCTTAACGATACCAGTTATGACGATAAGTTGATGTATACTTGTCATCGCTATGGTGGGGATGCTACCAAGGAAGCGATTGCTCACTATATCAACTTCCGCGACTCTGTAAACCGACCCATGTATATGGGTGAGTTCGGTCACAATACGATGGCGTGGCAGCGTGATTTTGTGAATGTTCTCAAGCAGGCAAACATAGGCTATACCTTTTGGCCATATAAGAAGGTGGATAACTCGTGTATGATTGGTATTCAACGTCCTGAGGGTTGGGACAGCATTGTCGTAAAGTACTCTGAGACCTCGCGAAATACATACAAAGAGTGGCGCGAAGCACGCCCCAATCAGGCACTATTCCGCCAGCTTCTCAACGAGTTTGCAGAGAATTGCCGCATTGAGAACTGCACGCCTCAGACTGACTATATCCAGTCTATGGGGATGAAGTAGTTCTTGTAGATGTCAAACGGCGGAGCCGAGCGAAGAATTAAGAAAATAAGAGTTAAGTAATTATATAATGAAGAAAGTAGTATTGTCTGCACTTTTGTTTAGTGCCACAGTCAGCGCGCAGGCACAGGGCCTGCCCGTTTATCTCGATGAAAGTAAACCAGTAGAAGAACGCATTAACGATGCCTTGAGTCGCATGACGCTTGATGAGAAGATTGCCGTCATCCATGCGCAGTCAAAATTCTCTAGTCCAGGAGTGAAGCGTCTCGGGTTCCCCGACCTTTGGACTGATGACGGCCCTCACGGAGTGCGCCCCGATGTGCTTTGGGATGAGTGGCAACAGGCAGGACAGAGCAACGACTCTTGTGTGGCTTTCCCCGCACTTACCTGTCTCGCCGCCACATGGAATACACAGTTATCACGTCTTTATGGCGAGAGCTTGGGCGAGGAGGCCCTCTACCGTAAGAAGAGTGTTATTTTGGGACCTGGCGTCAATATCTATCGTACGCCCCTCGGAGGCCGTAATTTCGAGTATATGGGTGAGGACCCGTTTTTGGCTTCGCGCATGGTTGTGCCCTATGTACAGGGCCTACAGTCTAAAGGTGTAGCCGCCTGTGTGAAGCATTATGCGCTGAACAATGATGAGGAGTATCGCCATCAGGTGAATGTCATTGTTAGTGATCGGGCTCTACACGAAATATATCTGCCGGCCTTCAAGGCAGCTGTGACCGAAGGAAAGGCGTGGAGTATCATGGGAGCCTATAACCTTTATAAGAACCAGCACAACTGTCAGAATGCCATTTTGCTTAATAAGATTCTGAAGCACGACTGGGGCTTCGATGGTGTGGTGATCAGCGACTGGGGAGGTTGTCATGATACTGATGAGGCTGTCATGAATGGTCTTGACCTGGAGTTTGGTACCTGGACCGATGGTCTGACCATGGGACGCACGAATGCCTACGACAGCTATCATTTGGCTGTTGCCTACAAGGAAGCTATTCAGGCAGGTAAGTATACCACAAAGGAACTCGACGAGAAGGTACGCCGTGTGCTTCGCTTGTTCTATCGTACCACCATGCAGCGTGAAAAGCCTTATGGCTTCCTCTGCTCAGAGAGTCACTACGACGCAGCCTTGAAGATTGCCCAAGAGGGTATCGTGCTGTTGAAAAATGACCCAGTGAAGAAAGGACAGTCACCTTTGCTGCCTTTGGATCTCTCGAAGACAAAGCGAATCCTCGTTGTGGGCGAGAATGCCATCAAGATGATGACCGTTGGTGGTGGCTCTTCCTCACTGAAAGCGCAAAAGGAAATACTCCCCATAGATGGAATCACTTCACGCCTGTCGTCGGTTGCTATCGATTATGCCCGTGGCTATGTGGGCGACACCATCCGTAGCTTTGATGGCGTCACCGTGGGGCGTAACCTCTATGACACCCGCTCTGTTGCAGAACTGACTGCCGAGGCTGTGGAGAAAGCACGTCAGGCTGACGTAGTCATTTTCTTTGGTGGACTCAACAAGAGCAGCTATCAGGACAGTGAGGGGCACGACCGTAAGGACTATGGCATGCCTTATGGACAGAATGAACTTGTCGAGTCTTTGTTGGCTGTCAATAAGAATCTGGTATTTGTGAATATCTCTGGTAATGGTGTTGCCATGCCGTGGATTCAGAAGGTGCCTGCCGTTGTCCAGGGCTGGTTTGTGGGCTCTGAGGCTGGCGAGGCCATTGCATCGGTGCTTTGTGGCGACGTGAACCCATCAGGAAAACTGCCTTTTACCTGGTATGCATCGCTGGGACAGTGTGGCGCTCATGCCTTGGATACCTATCCTGGCACGTGGCGTGCCGACCACGACATCATCGACGAGGAATACAAAGAGGGTATCTATGTGGGTTATCGTTGGACAGATAAACAGAAAATCCGTCCGCTCTTTGCTTTCGGTCATGGTCTTAGCTATACCACGTTCAAGATGGATAAACCTGTGGCTGACAAGCAGCAGATGACTGCTGATGAGAAGATCACCTTTACTATCAACGTCACCAATACGGGTAACCGTGCCGGCGCAGAGACCGTTCAACTCTATATCAGCGATAAGAAAGCTTCGGTCGATCGTCCTGTGAAGGAACTTAAGGCATTCAAAAAGGTATTCCTTCAGCCGGGTGAGAGTCAGCAAGTGTCGCTAACCGTAGGCTGCGATGCCCTAAGCTTCTACGATGAGTCTAAAAGCCAGTGGACCGCAGAGCCAGGACAGTTTGAGGCGCTCATAGGCACTGCCTCCGACCGTATCACAGGTAAATGTACATTCGAATTTAAATAAGCAGAAATCTTGTTTCATTGTTAGGTTTAGGTTGTTGAAATTTTTCGGGTTTAACAAAAAAAGGTTCGAGAAAAGTAATTTTTTCGAACCTTTTTTGTATCTTTGCAACATAAAAACCTGAACCAGATGAAGAAGTTGCTTTTATTGATATCTTTTTTTTACTGTTCTCTTTTCGTGGCTTTGCCTGCATCCATCAAGGACCTTAAAGCCTATTGTATGCAGATTGACGATGCCATAGCCCATTCTCCCGACTATGTGGCTGCCCGCGAACAGAAGATTGGTGAGACCCGTAGCGCATTGGCTGTTGAGATAACCCCGCGTGGCAGGTATCAGTATAACTTCCGTCTCTATGAACTGTACAAGGCTTTTGTCAGCGACTCTGCCATGTACTTTCTCCAGCAATGCATCTCTTTGGCCGATGGCATGCACGATTACTCGTCGACTGTCAGATGCCGTTCGCTGTTGGCCATCAGTTGCTCGAATATTGGCATGTACGATGAGGCCCTCAACGTCCTTGACTCTATTAGTCCAATGTTGACTTCTATGGGCGGTGCTCTTGAGTCAACCGACTCTCTTGCCCGTGGTACATACTATCAGGCCTGTAATAATGTTTACAGTGAACTGGCCTATTATACTAGGCTTGATGATATGCGCCGTTTCTACAATGCGAAGGCTGCCCACTATGAGAAACTGATGTTGGCATTCCTACCACCTGACGATGGAGCGTGTTTCTTGCGCCGTGAACAGAGCGCTCAGGGTGCCGGCAGACTCGATGAGTCTATGAAGATCAATGACGAGTGGATCAAGACCGTTGAGGTCGGCTCACATCCCTATGCTCTCGTGGCACTCTATCGCTATATAGAGTATAAGATGCGTGGTGACAGTGTGCAGATGATTCATTGGCTGGTGGAGTCGGTACTTGCCGACATCCGTAATGCTGCCATGGACCAAGGGTCGATGTGGGAGCTTGCCAACGAGCTGATGCTGCATGGTGACATTGACAAGGCATCGCGGTATATCGCCTTTACCAGTGACTGCGCCAACCGTTACGGCTCGCGTCAGCGCAACTGGCAGATAGCACCACTGCTGGCGACCATTGCTAAGAACTATAAGACTCAGAGTGAGCGTAACACTGCCCAACTGTGGATGGCGCTCATCGTAATCAGTGTGCTTGCACTGCTACTGCTCGGTGTGCTTTTCTTCCTGCACCGTCGCAATCATCAGTTGGCTGTGGCTCGTAACGCCTTGAAATCTTCTAACGATGAATTGGCTACCGCCAATAGGCAGTTGGCTAATCAGACGCAAGAGCTCTCAGAACTCAATTCTCAACTCTCAACTCTCAACTCTCAACTTTCTGAAAGCAACCGCGTGAAGGAGGAGTATATAGGTCGTTTTATGAGCCTGTGCTCGCAGTATATCGACAAGCTTGACAACTATCGTAAGATGGTCAATAAGAAAATGAAAAACAAAGAACTCGACGAACTCTTCCAATTGTCTAAATCCACTGAGCTCAAAGAGAAAGAGCTGGAAGAACTCTTCTTAAACTTCGATAGCGTATTTCTACACCTGTTCCCTAACTTTGTCAACGACTTCAATGCTTTGTTGCAGCCCGAGATGCGTGTCATCCCGAAGGGTGACAACCGTCTGGCCACGGAGATACGCATCTTTGCCCTCATCCGCCTGGGTATTGAGGACTCTTCTAAGATAGCCGAGTTCCTTCACTACTCGGTGAACACCATCTATAACTATCGCGCCCGCATCAAGAATGGTGCCATAGGCAACCGCGAGGAGTTTGAACGTCAAATTAAGACATTGTAAAAGTATCAACACAGAACGTCCCAAGTAGAATGCACTTGGGACGTTCTGTGTTATCGTATATGATAATCGTTATTTCGGTTGCTCGGCCTCGAGACGCTCTACGGCACCGGTGAGGCGATTAAGCCATAGGTGGGTGGTGTAGCGCTTGTTGAAGAGCTCGCCACTGAGCAACTCAACATTGCCAAACTGTGGTGCGGGGTGCTCCTCGGTTTGGATGGGGGTAATGCCATCGAAGATGGTAGCACGCATACGACCGGGCACGTTGACGAAGATGCCAGCCTCGAAAGGCTTCTTTTTGTTTTTGGCTGCTGCAGTCTCGTCGACAGGTGGTACGGTGTTCAGGTCTTCAATGGTGAGGTAGTAGGGCGTACCAGAGAGGTCGTCCGTATCAACAACACCATGAATATCAGAGAGACGGAACAAAAGCTGACGCGTGAAAGGTCCGTCGGGCGTGGCAGTGACCACAAACTCGGTGGTGTCCTTGCGTGTGGTTCCTGTAAACAATGAGGTGAGGGCACGGTCTTGCTCTTCAAGTTGGTTGAGCATGAGCTTGAGCTGTGCGCCGTCCTGTGGCATGAAGTCGGCCTGTCCCTTGATGAGCAGGTTGCGGTTTTCACGCAGGTCGTAGATCTCGCGGGCGGTGAGCTCAGCCATCTTGGCGGTACTACCAGCGGCAAGAATCTCTTCGTTGAGAAGTGTGCGGGGATTCACGGGGGCCTGACGAGGAGCAGCCTCGAAGGGCAGGAATGTATTTTCGGCCTTGGCTGGTGCGGCATTGATGGCCAGCAGACAGCCTTCCTGTGAAAGAGCCACATTGGCAGCAACGGTCTTGGCATTGAACTTTACTGCGTAAGCCTTGGTGCTGTCGGCAACAGCGACAGGCTCCTGACGTACGCTAAGCAGACGACAGCTGACACTGGGCTCTTGTGCTACGTCGATAAGACGCAGATAGCGGTGGGCATAGCGTGAGAAATCGCCAGGCTGGAAAGTTGATTTCTCCACCAGTACATGGAACTTAATAGCGGTTTTCGGGAGGAAGTACACGGCTCCCTCGGGAGTAACACCAGGCTGATAGTTGTTAAGCTGTGTCTGTGCCATTGCTGCTACCACGCAACAGTGGAGCAAGG
>Ga0265301_10002096_pt1 | contig 24008 bp, 17 predicted proteins | sample AusTroGonzalo_MG_2_FD_193488 | JGI IMG/M metagenome (GOLD analysis project Ga0265301, IMG submission 193488) | Bovine rumen microbial communities from tropical cattle in Woodstock, Queensland, Australia - Gonzalo_04 | ecosystem: Host-associated > Mammals > Digestive system > Stomach > Rumen ... | reverse complement strand
TTCTTCTGGTGGAGGATGTGCGAGAACTCGTGGTGCATGGTCTTGAAGATGTACTCGTTGAGCTGGTCGATGTTATTCGTCTCCATCAAATTAATCTTCATGAGCGTGATCTTGATACCACCTTCCGCCTGACCGAGCTTCTCCGTGCCTTGTGCAGCGTTGATCATCGCCGAGCCGATAAGCTGGATAATACGCGGGCCGTTCTCCTTGAGGAAGCCGGCAGGCGCCACAGCGTCATACACATCGTACCAAAGGTACAATGCCACGTGTGCAATCGTATCCGCCATACCCATGCTGACAGGAACGACGTTGTAGTTGGGATCGGTAGCGTTGTCGTCCAGACGATAACGGAAATCGACGTTATACGGAACGGTGTAGTGCTCGTAGAGCCACTGGTCGAAGCCACGCGTATAGGCAGTGGTGTCCTCAACCGGATCGATGAAAATCGAAGGGCCAAAATGGTCCGTCTCGCAGGAGACCATACCTGCCAGCAACGCACCGGCAATCAGTATTTGATATAACTTTTTCATATGCATATAGTGTCTTTATTGGTCGTTATCTTCACGGGTGATCTGCGCCCCAAGGGTCTTGGCCTCCAACAGGCTGGTCAACAAGGGTTCGCCATCGGTAACAGGCATTCCGCCCACCATACTGCTGCCGACATTGTCACCGAGTATCACACGCGGGTTGGCACTCATGCCGGCGCTGATAACCTCCTTGGGCAACTGGATGGCACGGCGGTCATCGTTCCAGACAAGCTTGTGTGCCGGATCGGTACCCTGACGGTGCTCGATCTCAATACCATAGCGCTTCAGGTCATGCCAGCGGAGACCGGTGTGGATGCTCTCCAGACGGCGGAAATGCAGCACGCAGTCGACAATGGCCTCCTGGTCGGCGCTAAGCGTCCACCCCGGACAGATATCACTGTTATGCAGCTCGGGCACCCAGTTGACATTCACACCTTTCGCGTAGAATTTCTTGATCTTGGCAAGCGACAGGTTGACATCACCGTTAGCCAGCGTATCCATGCCACCCTCAACGTTGTATGCCTGAGCCCAGAGACGCAGGTCGTTGACAGCACCGCTGAGGTCATTGAGCTGGGCTTTCGCCTCCGCACGGCAGAGGAGCGTCTCATTGGTGGTGAACGCACGCGTTACGCCATGGATATAGCCGTAACCGTTAACCTTGTCGGTATATTCGAACAGATAATAGAAGTATGCCAGCAGCGAGCCGTACTCCTGACCGGCCGACCATACGGAATAACCGGGGAAACGGCTACCCCAGCACGGACCGGTACCGGAAGTGGTGTAGTTACGTGCATCGCGGTTGAACTGATAACGGCCGTAGGTCGAGAAAACGGTGTAACTGGCCTGCGACATCGTTGTGTAGATCAGCAGGTTAGCCGGCGACTTGGCATCAATCCAAGCATTCATCTCAGTCGAGATATCCGTGCAAACGACCTTGGCATAGTACGCATCGAACAGCATACCCAGCGTAGAAGCATCGTCGGTAGTGAGCACATAGTTGGCATGCTCCAGCACCTTGTCCCACTGACGGGTGTAGAGGTAGAAGCGTGCAGCAAAGGCGTGTGCAGCCTTGATGTTGAAGTGATAGCGGGGTACAGAGTAGTACTCGTCGCTCACCAGCTTAACTCCATCCTCCAAGTCCTTCTGGATAGCCATATAAGTATCGTACACCGATCCACGGTAATACAGAGGTTTAACCTTCGTCTCGGGCTCGGTCATGTAGTGAATACCCGAGTCCTGACGGCTGAGCGTCTCGTTCTTCCAGGTCTGGCAGAACACGGTAGCCAGCAAGAAATGGTGGTACGCACGGCTGACGAGGGCTTCCCCCTTCTCTGCATCCATGTTGATGCCTTTGGCCTCCAGTTCCTCAATAGCCTTCAGAGCCTGGTTGCATGCGGCAATAGCCGAATAGCATCCGTCCCAGATGTATTTGGGCGAGTCCTGCTGATCGCTGCTGACTACAGGCTGCCAGGCAAAAATCTCGTCGTACATCTTGTCCAGCGGCAGGAGCGAATAGCAGTGGCCGGTAGCATCGGGAGAGTTGTTGTCGATAATATTGTCCGAACTGAACTCGCAAATCACTCCGGGGTTGGCATTCGTGTAAGCGGAAACCAACAAAAGACGCACTTTCTCTTTCGTATCAATCGTGGCACGCATATCAGGGTTCTGATCAAGGAAGTTACAACCCGTGAACACACCTGCATAAAGTGCCAGCAGTGCAATTATATAATAGTTCTTTTTCATAACTGATTCGTCTTTATTGGGTTAGAATCCTAATTTAACAGTCAGAGTGAACTGACGCGGAACAGGGGAGGCCACACCACCGGTGTTGTAGAACTCCGGATCGCGGCCGTTGAGTTTCTTGTCGGCATATGCCAGCCATACGTTGGTGGCGGTCAGCTTGACGCCGAAGCTTGATACGGCTTTCTGCCCCTCAAACACCTTGGCCGGCAGGTCGTAACTGAGCGACAACTCTTTCAGGCGGATGAAGTCACCCTTGGCTACGCGCTCCGTCGAGTAGTTGTATGCGGAGTAAGCCCAATAGAGGTCATGGATCTCCTGATACTGACGCTTGGTAGCGATGGTCGGGATAGTGGTCACAGCTTCGTCACCTGGCACAACCCAACGGTTCTTCATCTCCTTCATGCTGGCGGTCAGGTCGCTGTACTGGCTGCTATATACGTAGCAGAGCGGATCCAGACGGAGCACGTTGCCGAAGCTATAGGTAAAGAAGATGTTGAGCTTCAGCCCCTTCCAAGAGAATGTGTTACCGAACGAACCGGTAATGGTCGGCTCAACCGTACCCTCATACTTGAGGTAGTCAGGAACGATCTCGCCTTCTGCCACCTGGTCCTCAGCAGGCCAGAACGCCTGGAAGTCCAGTTCCTCGTAGTTGTCCGGACCGGCAATCATCGTATGCTCCTTGTCGATAAAGAAAGTAGGCAGACCTTCCTCGGTCAGTCCTGCAAACGGAATGGAGAACATGGCACCTACAGGATAGCCCTGCTTACGGCTCATGACGGAACCCGATACCAATTCATATACCTGCGGACGCGAGTCGAGCTTGGTAATCGTGTTCTCCGCCCAAGAGAAGATCCAGTCGGTGGACCATGTGAAGTCCTTGGTCTTGACGTTCACGGTCGAGAGGGTGAACTCACAACCGGTGGAACGCATGGTAGCATCGTTGGCGTACTTGGTGACAGCACCACCTACACCCATCGTCTGTACCAGACCAATCAGGTCGTAGTTGTTACGACGATACCAGTCAAACTCCAGATTGATGCGGTTATCCACAAATCCGAGAGCCAAGCCCACGTTGAGCTCGTGCTTCTTCTCGTAGGTCAACTCGGAGTTCTCGAGGTCAGCGAGCTGGATACCCGTCTCCGACGCATTGGTGTTCGGGCGGTACGGGCTGTAGCTCTGGAATACGGCAAGCGAGTTGGTCACCCATGCCGGACCGCGGTCAGCGGTCAGCGAGTAACTGGCCTTCAGGCTGGCGTGTGTCCACCAGTTCTCGAAGGTCGGCTCCCACCAGCGCTCCTCATGCGCATTCCATGCACCGGACACGTTCCAAGTCGGCAGCCAGCGCGCAGACTGGCTCTTACCCAACTTGTTCGTTCCCTCGTAACGGATCGTACCGTTGAGGGTATAGCGTGCCTTGTAAGAGTACGTACCCATAGCGAAGAACGCCATGTTGCGGTAGTATGTGAATTCGTTGGAGAAGTACGTACTGTTCTCCTCCTGACTCTGCTTGAACAAACGGTAGTCGGTGAAGGGCACACCGCCGTTCTCGTACTGGTAGCCCCAGCCACGGAACCAGGTGTACTGGCGGTCGGTGGAGTTCAACTCCGCACCACCGAACAGGCTGACGATATGGTCGCCGTTCTTGCCGAAGTCACGGTTATAGCTGACCGTACCACGGAAGTCCGACGAGATAAGCGAGTACTCGGTCAGGTTATATATACCGCCCTTCGGCAGGATGGTCTCGGGCAGTGCTGCCGGATCATCGGGATCGGTATAGAGGAACGAGTTGTTCTCGCGAATGGTGTTGTCCTCAGGATCGACACCGGCACGATAAGCGCGCGCCTGGTTGGACTGGTCGGTAATGTTATGCTCCTGACGGCTCATCTGATAACGGATAGCAGCCAGAGCGGTGAACTCCAGACCGCGGACGGGCTTGTAGTTCAGCTCGCCTTGGAACTTGAGGTCAGTAACCTTGATATCAATATTGTTGCGCTCCAACTCGTCCAAGATGTTGAAGTCGCAGTAGTTACGACGATAGGTAGCCTTCGGGTCCATCGCACGCGACGTGTTCGTTGCGTATGAGAACGGGTTGATATCGAACTCACGGCTCACAGCACCCGAGATAGGGTCGGTTTGCGAAGATATCGTTCCCGGCGCTTTCTGCTTACGATAGCTGCCCATGAAGTTGATGCCCGCAGTAAGTTTCTGCTTACTGCTGCCGGGCAGCAGGTCGAAGTTAGCGTTAGCCGTACCCGTGAAACGCGAGATAGCACTGGCCTTGTACCAGCCCGGATCCTGCATAGCGGACAACGATGCATACACACGTGCACGGTCGGTACCGGCAGCATATGAGAGCGAGTGGTTGTGCATAACCGTCTGGTTGAAGAGCTCCTTGAACCAGTCGGTGTTGCGGAACTCCGCCTGACGCAGGTAGGCATTCTTGGCAACTGTGGTGTTCTCAAGACCTACACCACCGGCCTCAGCCCTGTCAATCAGGTCGTACATCAAGCCATATACACCGCTGTTCTTCGCACTGCTCAGGGCACTATACTCCAACCAGCCCTTGCGCTCCAACTCCTGATAGATACCCATCTGCTCCTGCGAGTTACAGATATCGAAATCCACGTATGACGGGATCATACGGTAGGTAATCTCGCTGGTGTACTGGAGGCGCGACTTGCCAGCCTGGCCTTTCTTGGTGGTAACGACAATCACACCCGCCATAGCGCGTGCACCATAGATAGAGGTTGCCGAACCGTCCTTCAGAATCTGGAAGTTCTCGATATCCTCGGCGTTGATACCGGCGATAGCGCTGGCAATCAGCGTCTTGGCGTCACCTGACGAAAGGTCGTCGGCACTCATCTCCACAGCATCTTCCAGTACGACGCCGTCCACCACCCACAGCGGCTTTGACGCACCATAGATAGAAGTTGCACCACGCACACGGATCTTGGGTGCTGTACCAAACGTACCACTCACGTTCTGCACACTCACACCGGCAGCCTTGCCTTCAAGCGAGCGGCTGATATCCGCCACACCAGAAAGCATGGTTTCGTCAGCTTCCAGTTTGGTAGTGGCACCGGTAAACAGACGCTTGTCCTGCTTAACCATACCTTGCACAACCACCTCCTGAATCTGCTGGCTTTCCGTCTCCAGCTGGACTTTCATTGCAGGTTTGGCAGGAAGAGTCAGTGTCTTGTAGCCCGTGTAGGAGAAGACCAGCATCTTCTTGCCTGCAGGCACAGTAAGCTCAAACTGTCCATCGAGGTCTGTGATGGTTCCGATAGTCGTACCTTCGACAACAACGTTCGTACCGATAGCCGGTTCGCCGAGTTCGTCAAGCACGGTACCCTTGACATCCATCTGTGCCCACAAACTAACGGGGAGCAGAGCCATGCAGACCATAAATACGTAAAATCGCTTCATTATGTAGTTATGTTTGTTAAAATTACAAATGTAACAGGTTACACCTAGCACATATGACACATTGTCCGTACGCAAGCGCACAGACACGAAAAATCGTGCAAAAGTACTACTTTTTTTACAACTTGACAACTTTTTGCACTAAAAAAGTGCTTTTTGACATGCATTTACTGCATTTTAGCACCTTTTTGTGACAAAAGCGCCACTTTATTCGTACTTTAGTATCACAAGGTTTTCGGGATTGAGTATTTCGTCTGCCACTGTTTGCAGTTGCGCGGCAGATATCCGTGCAATCCGCTCGTAGGTTTCCTGCCATGTGGGTGCATAGCCCCGATAGAGGACGGATTTTGCCATAGCGAGAGCGTTGTTCTCGTTGTTCTGCGCAGCTATGGCCATCTGTCCGCGCAACTGCCGGAGCGCCGAGCGGAGCTCTCGCGCAGAAAGAGGCACTGTTATCAGACGGCGCAACTCGCTGTAAATAACATCCATACATGTGTCGAGTTGCTCGGGTTCACAGGCAAAATACGTGCACCAGTAACCGGTGTCGGACAAAGGGGTATAGGTAGACTCCACAGTATAGACCAGTCCGCGCGCCTCGCGCAGAGCGATATTCAGACGGGAGTTCAGGCTGCCTCCGCCCAATATATTGTTGAGCAGATACAACGGCAATTGACGCTCATGACTAATAGGGTACGCACGCGCGCCTAACATGACGTGCGTCTGATGCGTATGCTTGGAATAGGAAGCAGACTGCGGCCGACGGTCCTCCTCCTGTGCAAAAGTGAGCGTCCGGTCAGCAGGGAGCGTGCAGATGTAACTGCCGAAAAGCTTCTCCACCAGACGCACAAAACGCAAAGCAGGTATATCACCCTGGCAGAACACCACCATCCTCTCAGGACGGTAGTGCTGCGCCATCCATGCGCGAGGACGATCGGAGGACCTGGAGATGGTACGCAAGGTCTTCTTCGTACCCAATATAGGCTGCGCCAGCGAGTGACCGGCAAACAGCATATTCTCGAAATCGTCGTAGATAAGTTCGCTGGGGGAGTCGTTGTAGCTCTCGATCTCATCGTAGATTACCATACGTTCCTTGTCCGTTTCGCTCTTAGGAAATGTGGGGCAGAGCACCATCTCCGAGATAAGCTTCATCGTCTGCGGCACATGCTCGTTGAGCGTCGCCGCGTAGAATGTCGTTTCTTCCTTGGTGGTATAGGCGTTGATCTCACCGCCCACGCCTTCAATTTGGGAAATAATCTGGCGTGCCGAGTGGAACACCGTGCCCTTGAAGACGCAATGTTCGATGTAATGCGCCATGCCGTTCTCCTCAGGACGCTCGTCGCGAGTGCCCGCACCAATCATCACACCCACATATGCCACAGCCGATTGCGTACGGCAGTGAACAATTTTGATATTATTCGGCAGCTTATGGTAAAAAAATTGCGTATTTTCTTGCATTTCTCAAAAAATAGTAGTACCTTTGCACCCGCTTTGGCTTTTTACTCAGTGCAAATTGCTCATCCTGTAATTTGTCATCGTGTAAGTTGTTCATCGCAACCTCGAAAAAGAACCTACCAAAGTTGTTTTTCGAAGAGCCGAGGCAATGTTGCGCTCTACGCCGCCAAGCGGCATCTGTAAGCAACATTTGCCGAAAGCGCCGGCAAGCGGCATTGGCGGAATTGGTAGACGCGCCAGACTTAGGATCTGGTTCCTCACGGAGTGAAAGTTCGAGTCTTTTATGCCGCACCAAACGGACTTCGGTCCGTTTTTTTATTGACGATACGGGATGATTTGCGATTTAACGCAGGCAATCGTCAATTTTCAAATGTCTTTGCTTCGTTCCAGAGCGCATCCATTTCGCCGAGCGTCATGTCTTTCAGTTCCCTGCCTTGCTCTTTCGCCTTGGCTTCTATGTAGTTGAACCGCCGGATGAATTTCAGGTTCGTCTGCTCCAGCGCATTGTCGGGCTTGAGCTTGTACAGACGCGCCGCGTTGATCAGGGCGAACAGCACATCTCCCAGTTCGGCTTCCGACGGGTCTTGTTCGAACTCGGCTATTTCCTCTTTCACTTTCGCCCACACATCCTCTTTCTTTTCCCAGTCAAATCCCACACCGGCGGCCTTGTCCTGAATCCTGTACGCCTTAACAAGCGAAGGCAGGGCGTCGGGTATGCCGCCCAGAACGGTCTTGTTGCCCCCCTTCTCCTTGAGTTTCACCTGTTCCCAGAGCTTGCTCACCTCTTCGGCATTGGCGGCTGCCGCTTCGCCGTACACGTGCGGATGGCGGAAGATCAGTTTATCGCAGATGCGGTTGCACACATCGGCCATGTCAAAATCGCCGCTCTCGCTACCCATCTTGGCGTAGAACACCACATGCAGCAGCACATCGCCCAGCTCTTTGCTTATCTCCTGCATGTCTTTGCGCGAGATGGCATTCGCCAGCTCGAAGGTCTCCTCTATCGTGTTCTGACGCAGGCTTTCGAATGTCTGCTTCCTATCCCACGGGCATCGCTCCCGTAACTCGTCCATGATGGTCAGCAACCGGTCGAAGGCCGCTAACTGTTCTGCTCTTGTATGCATACTTACATTATAACGTTTCGCACAACGAAACAGGTTTAACTATCCTAGGTTTCAGCCAGTGACATCAAACTGACATGACCGTCTTCGGTCATCATTGCATATGTCCACTGACTGATGCAATCACCGAGAATGATTACACGTGCGCCCGTGGCAAGCTCCAGATCCAGTTCGATGTGACGGTGACCGAAGATGTAATAATCCAAATGCCCTGTCTGCTCCAGCTCTTTGGCGTAGAGGACAAGCTCCTCTCTGTTCTCCCCTTTGTAGCCACATGGACGGGCAAGCTCCTTGAGCCGGGACTGTTTCGCCCACTCATATCCGAAATAATTGCCCCATGCCGGCGGCAGCAGACGGAAGAAGAACTGCGCCACAGGGTTATGAAAGAACCGTCTGGCACGCATGAACGAACGGATCTTCTTCTGCGCTTCAGGCGGAAGCTGCCTGACATAACCGCTTGGCACGAGTCCGTCGCCATGTGCAAGCATACACCGCTTGCCGGCAATGGTCAGCACCTGAGGCTTACGATGGACAATGACACCAGTACGTTTGGCCAGCTTGCCATACGTCCAGATATCATGATTGCCGATGAAGAAATGCACAGGGATGCCGCGGTCAGTGAGCGAGCGCAGGCAGTCAAGCACGGGCGCGAAGCGCTCCTTAGAACGGTCAGGCCATACATACTCGCTCCAGAAGTCAAAAATATCACCGAGCAGGTAGAACGCCGTGGCGTCCCGGGCCAGCACGTCAAGCATTTCCACAAAACGCTGCTGATGCCGCGGGTCATCCATAGCACGGCTGCCTATATGTGCGTCACTCAGGAAATAAATCATAGAAAGCCCAATTCCAACTTCGCCTCTTCGGACATCATATCCTTCGTCCACTCGGGCTCAAACACAAGCTTGACATCTACACGCGTTATGCCCTCAACAGTACCCACTTTCTGACGGATATCCTCCATCAGAAAATCCGATGCAGGGCAGCTCGGAGCTGTAAGGGTCATATCGATCGAACATACACCGTCATCGGCAATGTCGATACGGTATATCAGTCCGAGATCGTAAATATTGACAGGTATCTCGGGGTCAAAAACCGTCTTGAGCATCTTGAGCACCTGCTCTTCTTTTTCCAAAAACTCATTCATCCTACGTGGTGGAATACTTCGTTTAAGAGCATCAATACATGATCCCCTCGATCCAGTTGACAAAACGTGTGGGGAGCAGGCGGTTCAGGAAACAAAAGATGCGATAGGTCAGCCCCCCGACATAATACGGTGACGGATTACGGCGGGTGGCCATCTTGTAGAACAGCCTGGCCATCTGCTCAGGCCGCATCCCGTTGCGCTCGTCCTTCTCCATAGCGGCGACCGCTTTGGTCACATTGGTATATACCTCCGCTCCGCGTTCTGATTTGTCGCGCGCTGCTGTAAACCCCGTAGCCACATCGCCGGGCATCAGGTAACCCACGCGTATGCCGAACTCCCTCACCTCATTCGCCAGAGCGAGTGCCAGAGCGTTGATGGCCGCCTTGGATGCGGAATAGAAGGCCTGATAGGGCACCGGAAGAACGGCAGCTACGGACGAGGTGAACAGGATGCGTCCCTCACGGCGTTCACGCATATGCGGCAACACAGCCTGTACGATATTCAGCGCGCCGAAGAAGTTGACATCCATCTGCCTGCGCGCATCCTCGGGATCCGTGAACTCCACCGCACCGGATATACCGAAACCCGCATTGGAGATAAGCACATCGATGACAGCAGTCTGCGCGAGCACCTCTTTCACCGCCTGGCGGACCGATTCGGGCGAGGTTACATCGCAGTCCACATGCACGATGCCGTCGTGGCTCACACCATGCCGACTGAGCTCGAACACGCGCCAACCTTTTGATTGAAACAGCACAGCGGTAGCCAAGCCTATGCCTGAACTACCGCCTGTTATGAGTAGAGACTTTTCCATTAAGGGATACTATAGGATAGAATCGGACGCTACAGAACGCTACCGGATTAAATCTTCACTCCCTGCTTGAGCACCCTGGCGATAATCTCCGTAGCCTCATCAATAAGCGGCTCGGTGTGAGTCGCCATGAGCGTAGTACGGAGCAGACATTCGCCCTCGACACAAGCAGGCGCGATTACCGGATTGAGATATACACCGGCATCGAACATCGCATGACCGAAGTACAGCGTGTCCAAGGTGTTATATGTGAATATAGGAACGATAGGCGTGGGCGCCTCGATAATCTTCACGCCGTTGGCTATGAGCTGCTTGCGGAAATAGGCGGCTATATTGTTCAGACGTTCGGGGCGCTTGTTGTCCTCGATGAGCCTGTGCAGTGCGGTAAGGGCCGTGGCAGCCGATGCCGGCGTCATACTGGCCGAGAAAATGAACGGCCTGGACACATGACGCACATAATCCGCCACACGGTGCGACGTCAGCATACATCCGCCGATAGATGCCAGCGACTTTGAGAACGTGAGCATTGTTATATCCACCTTGTCGGTCAGGCCGAAGTGTGCAGCCGTTCCGCGGCCGCCTTCACCCAGCACGCCAAAACCGTGTGCGTCGTCCACCATCACACGCGCACCGTACTTCTCAGCCAGCTTGCATATCTCCGGCAACTTGCATATATCACCACGCATGCTGAACACGCCGTCGGTAATGATTAACTTGCCCGCATTTTCAGGGACAGACTGGAGCTTGGCCTCCAAATCGGCCATGTCAGAGTGCTTGTAACGGAGTACTGTGGAATAGGTCAGACGGCAGGCGTCATAGATGGATGCATGGTTCTCACGGTCATTCAGTATATAATCCGACTTGCCGCAGATAGCGGAGATGATGGCCAGATTGGTCTGGAATCCGGTAGAGCAGGTCATGGCCTCCTCGTAGCCGGTGAACTCGGCAAGCTCTTTTTCCAACTGAAGATGCAGGTCCAGCGTTCCGTTCAGGAACCGGCTGCCCGAGCATCCTGTACCGTATTTTTCCAACGCTTTCACACCCGCCTCAATCACTTCGGGGTCTTCGGTAAAACCGAGGTAGTTGTTGCTACCAAGCATTATCATGCGTTTCCCTTCCATCGTCACCACCGGAGCCTGGCGTGACTCCAAACAATGAAAATACGGGTAAATACCCAAATCACGAACTTTGTTCAACAAATCAAAGTTACATTTGTCAAATAGATCCATAGGCTAATGTCTTATTCTTTTGTCGGCATTGGCATTATTGGTTATGCCGCACATTTACGCAATTTACAATCTGCATGCAAATGTACGAAAAAAAAATGATATATGCAACAGTTTTTTGTATTTTTATGCGATTTTGTTCATTTTTTGTCCGTCTGGCACTTTTTTTGTGGTATTTGGATGTATATTTTTGAACTTTTTTTACTGTACTATGATATATCGTATTGCATTTTCTTGCGACGAAGTGAACCGTTTCCGTCGCATATTCGAGGCGGACAGCGACGCCACGTTTCTTGACCTTCACAAGGCTATACTGGAATCCGTGGAATACCCGGATGACCAGATGACCTCGTTCTTCACCTGCAATGACCGTTGGGAGAAGGAGCAGGAGGTTACTCTGGTGGAGATGGGTGACAGTTTTGACAGCGAGACATTGGTCATGGAGCAGACGCACCTGAGTGACCTGCTGACCGACCGCGGACAGCGGCTGATATACATTTTCGACCCGATGTTCGAACGGTGCTTTTTCGGCAACCTTAAGGAGATCAAGCCCGGACATATGACCGGTGTGGAGTGCGTTGAGACTATCGGCAAAGCACCGCGCCAACTGGAGACAGAGGACAATATTGACGCCATCCTCGGCAAAGACGGCAAAGGAGACCTTGATCTGGACGAAGATTTCTACGGTTCCGGCTATGACGCCGGCGACATCGACGCTGAAGGATTCCAGGACCTTTCCTTTGAAGACGGCACAATGTTCTAACGCGGTCGGCAACGCGGTCGCACCAGATGCGCTTTGCGGCAAAAAGGCGACGCGTGCCTTAGCGTCCCCACCGCAAACATTCGTTTACGTCAGGGGCCCCATAAAAGAACAGAACCATCCCATGCACAAACTGCTTGTGATATGCGGACCGACAGCCGCCGGCAAGACGGAGTATGCACTTCGTCTGGCGGAGCAATGGAGTGTACCCATACTGAACGCGGACTCAAGGCAGATATACCGTGACCTGCCTATCGGAACCGCGGCTCCCACTGCCGAAGAGCAAAGGCGTGCCAAGCACTACTTTGTAGGCACGCACAGCCTGAACGAGAGCTACAACGCCGGTATGTTCGAGCGCGATGTCCTGAAGGTCATCCAGGATATAATCGAAAAGCAGAACAGTATATCCGACGCAAAGCAGGACGGGATGTGCGACACGAGCCGCCCGATTGCCATTCTATCCGGAGGCAGTATGCTGTACATCGAAGCCGTGTGCAACGGACTGGACAATATTCCCGCAGTACCTGCCAACGTGCGCCACGAAGTGCAGCAGTTCTATGCTCGGCAAGGTTTGTCCGCGCTGCAACAAGCCGTACAGGAGGCCGACCCGGCCTATTGGCAGGAGGTGGACCAAAGCAATCCGCAACGGCTGATGCACTGCCTGGAGGTGTGCCGCACCACAGGAAGCTCCTACTCCGCCCTGAGACAACGGCAGGCCAAACACAGACCGTTCACCATCGAGCGACAACTGATAACACGGCCACGGGAAGAATTGTACGAACGCATCAACGCGCGCGTTGAGAAAATGATAGAACTCGGCTTGCCGGAGGAAGCTGACCGCGCATTCAAAATGACCCTTGGCGACAACTACCGCAGCCTGCCTCTGGCGGAAGCCATGCAGCGCATGCCCAACTCACTGCGAACCGTCGGCTACCAGGAAATGCTGCCGTACATGCTCCGCTGCTGTACGCTTGGCGAAGCTGTGACACAGATCCAGACCAACACCCGCCACTACGCCAAACGGCAAATGACCTGGTGGCGCAACAGATGAGACCATGACACTTGAGGATTATATCGAACAGACTATTCTGCCACAGTACGATGCGTTTGACGGCGGGCATCGGCGTGACCACGCGCTAACCGTCATCCGCGAAAGCCTGAAACTGGCACAGGCATACCACGCCGACGAGCGCATGGCATACGTGATTGCCGCATACCATGACCTCGGTCTGCGTTTTGACCGCGAAAAGCACCACATACATTCCGGAGAGATACTCATGGCCGACCATACGCTCCGCCAGTGGTTTAACCACGAACAACTGCTAACGATGCGCGACGCAATAGAGGACCATCGCGCCAGCGGCAAGCACCCTCCACGAACCATTTACGGCGCCATAGTCGCCGAAGCCGACCGGCAGATCGAGCCGCTGACCGTGGTTCAACGAACAATGGCCTATAGTGCCAAGCTGTTCCCCGACGGCGATTTTGAAACTCTTTACCAACGCAGTCTGGAACATCTTAAAGATAAGTATGCCGAAGGAGGCTACCTGCGTCTGTGGCTGAACAGCGAACGCAACGTGCAGGGGCTGGCCGAACTGCGGGACATCATACGCAATGAGGACCAATTGCGGGCGCTGTGCCTCGATTGGTATAACCATCAAACACGACAATAAACTATGGAAAAGATTACTTTTATCCTGAGTTTCAGCCTGCTGCTTGCAAGCTGCTGCAAACAACCTGCCAACCAACGTAGCGAACGGGCACGAGGTGCCGACCTGAGCTGGTTGAGCGAGATGGAACACGACAACATCCCGTTCTACAAGCCTGCACCGGAAACGGACAGCAAGGAGCAAGCCGACTGCATAACCCTGCTTCGGGACATGGGCATGAATGCCGTGCGCTTGCGCGTATGGGTAAACCATTCAACAGGATGGAGCAACCTGCCGGACATGCTCGGATTAGCGCGACGGGTCTCGGATGCCGGACTAAGGCTGATGGTAGATATACATTACTCGGACTTTTTCGCCGACCCGCATCAGCAGACTATTCCAGCTGCATGGCAGGCATACAATTATGACGAACTGCTTCAAGCCGTGCGCAACCACACTACAGAAGTGCTGAGTGCACTTCGAGACGAAGGCATCGAGCCCGAATGGGTGCAGATAGGCAACGAGACCCCCAATGGCATGCTCTGGCCCATTGGACAGCTGACAGACAAGGATGACAATAGCAACGGCTGCTGGGATCGCTATGCAGGGCTCACGACTGCCGGATACTACGCCGCCAAACAGGTGTTTCCTGAGATAACGGTAATCGTGCATGTTGACAACGCTTACGAGCGGAGGGACTGGTTCTGGCAAGCGATGCACGAGCATGGCGGCAAATGGGACATGATAGGCCTGTCGCACTACCCGATGATGAGCGCCTGGAACGGAGGAAAGAGCTGGCAGGAAATGAACGAACTGGCGGAAGAGAACATCCGTCACCTGATCAGCGAATGGAATAGTCCGGTTATGGTGGCTGAAATAGGCATGTTCAGCCGCACGGCTCTGTCGGACACGGTGATGGAGGATTTTGTGCGTCGTGCAGCTGCCATCGATTCATGCGCCGGCATCTTCTATTGGGAGCCGGAGTGCTACGGCGGCTGGCGCCCTTCAGAGTACATCCCTTTGGGATGGGGAAGCTACGAAATGGGGGCGTTCAACGACGACGGGCTGCCGTCAAACACACTGAAGATATTACTTAATTCACAACCATGAGAAAATTTTTGACAGCAATCGCTTTTTGCGCCCTGCCACTATACCTGACAGCGGGCATTACCACGTACACGTTTACCTCCGCCAACTGGTCAAGCAGGGTGGATGCCACCGTCTGCGACGGACTGACCGACGGATGGGTGTGCGACAAACAGGCTACCGAGTACTGTAGCGGACGCACAGATGCACAAGGGCGGCTGTACTCACAGGGAGTAGGAGTTAAGACCGGCACCAGCGGAGCCGGAGCGACCTCTGTCATCGAGTTTGAGGACGTGCGGCGTATCACTGTGAACTTCTGCCAGAACAGCAGCAAGGGAAAAGGTGTCATTTACATGCAGATAGGTGACAACGAGCCGCTATCCATCACCGTCAACAAACCTGCATCCAGCGGTGAGGGGGTGTACAACCGCGACTCGGTAATACAGCTTGCCACGCCACAAACGGGAAAGATCAGGTTCTGGGTAACCTGTTCCGAGAACGCAATATACATCAACACCCTAACCATACGTTCGGCAGCAGGAGGCAGTTCGGTTTTCACGACGGACACCTATCAGCTGGTGACAGACACATGCCAGCTGCAGGATTCCGATCAGGTGGTCATAGGCGTGTTCAAAGAAGGGGTGAACTACGTCATGGGCTACTTCGACGAGTACGAGAGCGTGAACAACATACATGCCATCAAGGCGCGCTACTCGGCCGACCGCTCGCAGGTTGATGCCGACGAGAGGTCGATATACACGTTGCGCATCACCAGGCTGGACGGAAAAACAGCATATATCTTCCAGGACGAGTTGCGCTACGAGCAAGCGTTCCTCGTTGCATCCGGCGGACAGACCAAGAACCGTCTGGCTGTCTGGAGCAACATCGTGGACGAAGGGACGTACGGCAACTACGGTCTGTGGGACATACTGATCAGCAACGGCGGAGAAGCGGTCATCACCAACCTGGGCAACAGTCTGGCCAAGATTATCCAGTACAATGCATCCAACAACCCTACCCTGTTCGCCTGCTACCAGAACCGTTCGCAGACACCCGTATGCCTGTACCGCCGTGTGGAGGCAATGGGAGACATACCCGCCATTGTCGCGCCATTCGTCAATTTCGGCACCACAACCCAGCCTGAGGGCGAACGTACCATACAGGTAAACGCCAACCGGCTGACAGAAGATATCAGCGCATCGCTATTGTCAGGTGAGGTGTTCGCACTGTCGGCAGGAACACTCGACCGCGACGGCGACCGGCTCACGATCACCTACCACGCGGAGAACGCGGGGCACTACACCGACACGCTTGTCCTGCGCTCAGGCAGCACGGAGACACGCGTAGCCTTGGTCCTGAACCGAACAAACCCGATGACTGTCAGCGAAGCTGTAAGGCAGGAGGACTACACCACCCTGTTCCTGAACGACGTAGTGGTAACAAAAAAGTACAACAACTACATATATATCCGCGATGAGACGGGCTCGATGCTGCTGTTTGACCGCGGCGACGGCGAGACGGGCAAACGCTACGGAGCAGATGTCAAGGCCGGAGACCGGCTGTCAGATGTGACGGGGCGGTTCATCAACTATTTCGGCGTGCCCGAAATTACGCCGACGGAGGCGTTCGGCATAGGAGCAAACACCGATGTGGAGCCCGAACCCGCGGGCGCAACAATCGACTCCGTTGATGTATGCCGCTACATGGTTATGGATTCTGTTGTCGTGACAGGAAACACCACGCTGAACTATCGGGGCAACTCGTATGCGTACGACAACATGTTCAACATCTCCCCCCTGGCCGAACAGACCTATACGCGCCTGGCGGTGATTGTCAGTTACGACTGGAACGCCGTAACACTGTATCCGGTTTGGCAGGAGACCTATCCGGAGACGGGTGTTGACTGCACGTCCGTTACGCGCAAGCCACGCGTAGTGATGACCGGGGGGCGCATACAGGTGACGACCGAACATGGAACGTATGATGTAACAGGCGCAAGGGAATAAGCGGAAAGTGAGGGATTCGAAAATTGCGATAGCAATAATCGACAGAGCAAAGCGGCGGAGAACCCCCGACCGAAAGGGTGAGAAGGCTCTGGCTTCTCACTAAAAGAAACAGGAGCGTCCACACGGATGCCCCTGTTTCTTTTAAGCGGAAAGTGAGGGATTCGAAAATTGCGATAGCAATAATCGACAGAGCGAAGCGGCGGAGAACCCCCGACCGAAGGGTGAGAAGGCTCTGGCTTCTCACTAAAAGAAACAGGAGCGTCCACACGGATGCCCCTGTTTCTTTTAAGCGGAAAGTGAGGGATTCGAACCCCCGGTACGACGTAATGCGTACACCACATTTCGAGTGTGGCTCTTTCGACCACTCAGACAACTTTCCTCGCGTTCGGCAAATCGCGCTATCGGATACCGCCGGGGGGTATAATACGCGCTATTGGGTCAAAAGCGGATGCAAAGATAGTATATTTTTGTGATATATGCAAATCTTTTCGAAAAAAAATGTCCGCGCCCCTGCATTTTTTGCAAAAGATGCCACCTGATGCTGCTAAAATTTACCGTATTGCGACAAATACAAAAATTTTTCGCTCTTTATGAAGAATTTTTGCATCAGGCTCTTGCAAATATAAAATATTTGTTGTAATTTTGTGCTTCAGTTATACCCCTAAACACTCCGTAAGATGAAAAGCGCATATTCCTTGGCTATCCTGTTCGCTTGTGTCGTTCTGACGGCCAACGCCTCCGTTATCACATACCAGCCTGACAATTCGACTGTCTTCAAGAACCCCGAACGCGGTTTCACCGAGGAACTGAGTTACAAGGTTTCCGCATCACACCCCAATGTTGTCAAGAACCACCTGGGCAGCAGTTGGGGAGCGAATGAGAAGATGACTCTGGCGGTCGTGCTGTACAACTTCAACAAGTTCAAGGCCGAGGACCTGCCCGATGAGGTACTCAGCGGATTTGACGAAGACATGCAGGAGTTACGCAAATACGGCCTGAAGTGCGTGTTAAGGTTCGCATATACCGAATCGGAGAGCGACAAGGTGGACGCCACACCGGAATGGGTCCGGCGGCATCTGCAGCAACTCAAGCCCCATCTGGCAGATAACGCAGATGTCATCTACGTGCTTGAGGCGGGGTTTGTAGGCGTATGGGGCGAGTGGTACTACACGACGAACTATGGCAACGAAAGCCAGCACATGAACGCCAATCGACGGCTGGTGGTCGATTACCTGTTCGACAATGCGCCCGAAGACCGGTTCGTCCTCTTCCGTTACCCGATGATCAAAACCGAGTATCTGGGCGACGACAAGCCACTCACGGCTGAAGAGGCTTTCACCGGCACCATACGTGCCCGAATGGGATGCCACAACGACGCTTTCCTGAACAACTGGGGTAACGACGGCACCTATGCCAGCGACGACAAGAGCGACGACCCCGAGGTAAGGCAGTATATCGCTGCGGAGACGCTGTTCGTGCCCAACGGCGGAGAAACGAATGTCGAGGGCAACTCGCTGGCCGAGAAGGTCTACACGAAGGCTCCGGACGAGATGAGCAGGTATCACTGGTCCTTCTGCGGCAAATCGTATGCAACGGCCGTCACGAGCAGATGGCGGAGCAGCGGACTGTTCGACACGCTGAACATACACATGGGCTACCGACTCAACCTGATTGACGGGCTGTTCAGCGACCAAGCCGCACCGAACGGCAAGGCGAACATCACCCTGCGCATCCGGAACAGCGGGTTTGCGCCTCTGTACAACGAACGGCAGGCGTACATCGTCCTGGACAACGGCACGCACACACGGTCGCTGCTACTGAAGTCCGACCCTCGGAGATGGCTGCCCAACGGCGCAGTGAGCATCATCAACGAGCAGGTGGACATACCCGTGGATATGCCCGAAGGAACGTACCGCATGTATCTGCACCTGCCCGACAAGTACCGGTCCGTCGCCGCCGATCCGAGATACGCCGTCAGACTGGCGAACACCGGCGTGTGGGATGAGAACACCGGCATGAATGACCTTGGGGCTGATATCATCATCTCCGGCAATGCGCCGCTTGACCCGGGTGAACTGCCGGATATCGATGACGCTATTCACGATGTGCAGGCCGGACTGACGGCCCGGCCTGAAAAGATTGTCGAGAACGGGCTGGTGTACATCCTCATGCCGGACGGCAAAAGGCATACCATGCTTGGCCAATAAGCAGCACACCTATGAAAAGAACGATTCTTATACCGGTCCTACTGACCTGTGCCTACGCGCTATCCGCGCAAAACCTGTCGCAACACATGCAGCAGTTCGCTGACCTGTGCCTGAGCCAACGGGATGCTATACGCACACCACTACCTGACTATGACCAGCAGTTCGAACAGTTGTACAACTGCCTGAAGACATATACCACACTGCCGCTTGAGCAGGGAGCATCCATACTGCATCCGGACCATACGTTCAGCCAGGAGGAGCTTGCCGGGCATATCCTGTTCTCGCCGGACTATCTGGCCGACTATCTTACGCACAACATTCCCGACCCTTACACCGAGAGCGTTCAGTACGTCACCGTCCCCGAACACAAGCGCGCCACCGATGAGGATAAGGTGATCTACCATAACTCGCTGCTTCTGCCACTATCTGAGGTGAACTTCCGTTACAGGGTCAGTCAGGGCGAACAGCAGCTCTTCGTCCTCGCCGAAGACGACACGCAACTGGATGTGACCGTGACCACCGGCACACAAGAAACGACAGTCAGCACCTCACCGGGCAACCGACCGGCTCAATGCATCTGGATGGAGGACAAGCCCTATGCCATGGTCAAGGTAAACGTCAAAAACACTTCCGACAAACACGTTTCTTTCGTCATTGCTGTCTATTGACCATTCACGTGAACAGGATATTTCTCATCATAGCACTGACGCTCAGTCTTGCTGCGAACGCAAAGGATTATGAGCAGACCATCCGGCTAATCAAGGCGGAGACGAATCCTCTGCTCATGCAGGTCGCACAAAAAGGGGTCATGCACGCCTATTCGGCGTGGGCACGTACATACATCGACCAAGGAGAATACATCCGGGCTTCCGAGATTTACCGGATGGGTGTGCTGGACACTTTCCTGCACAACGACAACCGGACCGTACTCGCCATGGAACTTACCGCCTTGTACAACGACCATCTGCTCATGCACCGGTCGGCACTGCAGATGCTCAACAGCCACCACTTCAGCAACACATACCCGCAGGCTTGGATATGGACACTCCGACACGCACAGACACTCATCTACCTGAGGCAGTACGACCAGGCACTCGCGGCCATCGACAGCATCATAAGCACCATGCCGAAACCGGCGGGCGACCTATATGCCACACGCGGATACATACACATAGCCATGCAGCATTATAGCGAAGCCGGTAACGACCTCACACGGGCACTCACGCTCACGCATGACTCCACCGCATACCACAGGCTGCTAAGCAACCTGGCTGTCACGCAGGCCGAAACGAACCGGTGCACGCAGGCAATAACGGCACTCACACGATGCATAACCTACGCTCGCAACACGCACAACCGTATCGACGAAGCCGTCTACTTGCGCAAACGGGCAAACATCGCCCTGCTATGCCAGGACACTGCTGCTGCAGCTGACGACTATACTGCGTACTGGAAACACGAAAAACAGTACATCCTCGACAACTTCTGCCAAATGACACAACAGCAGCGGCTCGACTACTGGGCAAACCGCAAGCCACTCATATCAGGCATCTTCCGGCTGGGAGACAACTATCCCGAACTAACCGCGGACATCGCACTGTTCAGGCACCAGGTGGCTATGCTCGGAGTGCACGACACCACCCCCAACGCCCTACGGCAACAACTACAAATCTCAGCCAAGGAGGTACAACGATGCCTAAAGCACAACGAAGCCGCTGTGGAGATAGTCAAGTACTACGACCGCAACGAATGGCTGTACGCAGCGGTTGTGCTGACAGCAAAACAGACGAAGTTCGTCGAACTGTATTCGGAAGCACAACTGCACACGCTACCCGTCGGACAACATACACTGCTTGATGCTGTGTGCTCTACAAGCCGGCAGGACAAGAACAACATCTACAACTCTGCCGACATAGCAGGGACAGTATGGTTGCCAATGCTCGATGCCATAAGCGGAAAAACAACAGTATGGTTCGCGCCAGACGGACTGATGAACATGCTCGCCATCGAGTATCTCCCCTTCCCCGCACCATACAAACCCGATATAAGACGACTCACCTCCACCGCACTGCTCACCCGCAGAACAACCGCACACAAACAACCAACCAATGCACTGCTCGTAGGAGGACTCGACTACAACAGCATCGATACCACCGCCACAACCGATGCCACTGTCAACCACAACGGATGGAGACAATGGCAGGCTACACTCGACTGCCCCGTACACTTCACCTACCTCCCGGGATCACGCAGGGAGATTGACTCCATCACCGACCTGCTGCCATACTACCACAAGACCTACTGTGCACCCGAGGAACAACTCAAGAACGAACTTTCACGCTATAACCTTGTCCACCTATCCACACACGGGTACAGCATGCACGTCAGCGTCACTCCGCCCGACAACATCCTATGCGACACACTGACCACTGACAACTCACTGCTCTGCTGCGGATTTGCACTCTCTGGAGCAAACTACGCTCACCGATACCCGCTACGTGACGACGGACTGCTCACCGCACGTGAACTATGCGAATTAGACCTGAAAGGCGTGGAAATGATGGTCGCCTCCGCATGCCAGTCCGCACAAGGAACAGTAAGCGACGAAGGCCCTGCGGGCATGCTGCGGGCAATGAAACTTGCAGGCGTACACTCGGTCATAGCCACCCTATGGCCCGTTGATGATGCAGCAACGACACTTTTCATGAAACTCTTTTACCAGGCATGGCACAACGGAATGGGGACGGACGGAAAAGGATGCACCAAACAACAGGCACTACGCATCGCGCAACAGCAACTGCGCCAGTATGGCTCCGACACGCCACGCACTATCAGAAAATTCAATGTCGCCAGAATGCGCGGAGAGTACATACAAAAGACCGGACCGCTCTACGACGCACCCTACTATTGGGCACCGTTCATCCTCGTGGACGATACGGAGCAATAATCATATGCCAAACAAAACATGAACACATGGTAAATATCAAACCACTTCTGATTCTCGCACTGCTGCTCACCCACGCAGGATTGCTCCCTGCACAGGAGATCAAGCAGACCAACTACGAGTACGACATCATTGTATATGAACATCCCTCTACCCAGCCTCTCGATATAGAGCCCGACATCAGTGCTGGTCAGAAAGGCATATTCGCCACACTCATTGACGTATATCGCTCCACCTTCACCGGGAAGATCGCTGACCTCTCGGCACATCTCCTGCAAGCCGGCATCAACCTCATCGTCAAAGCCGTCGGGCTTGAAAAGGAAAACTACAGGCACTGGCAGCAAACAACACAAAAAGAACTGTCCTTCCATAAAAAGCTGCCCATGCAGACGGAGATAACCGACTTCTACCAGTCACCCTCCACTGTAGGCGCATTAGACCCTACAGGCATCATCTTCAAGGGCTTTGGCTGCAGACAGTACGTAGCCTGGCAGAATAACGACCGGATAGTCAAGATACCCGTTATCATCGTAGCATGCAGCATGGACACAAGCATGCAAGGCAAGCAACGAATCAACCACCACAGCAAGTTTCAGATTGCCGTGGACTCAATCATCTTCAACCCCTTCCTCTGCAACCTGCCAAACGACTCATTAGGCGTCAGGCAGATTGCAAGCGACATGCGCATCCCCTTTGATTTCCAGCGCAGACAGAACCTGCAGTTCCGATTGCATGCCGACCTCTACTCTTCGTGGATCAACGAGGCAATCATGATTACCCATGACCAGTTCCTCGGCAGTTTTGATGTATCATTCAATGTCCTTGACTCAACAGTGCTGGACACCATCGGACAGTGGAAAGGATACTACACATGGTACCCGGCGCGTGATGCCGACAATCCCAAGAAACGCGTACGGGTCAAAGGTGAGAGTTTCATCGTGCCACGATCGTTCATCAGCACCACCCAACAAGGCAGCGAACAGATATCCACATGGGGAACAGGGCAGTACCGCATCAACATGTCGTTCACCGAATCCTGCGACATAAACAAAGACTACTACTATAACCCCGACGGCAAACCCAACAAGAACTGGAAGAAAGAGTGGAAACAGATGCAGAAACGCAGCGGCTATCCTACATTCTGGCAGAGCGTCACTGCTGAGTTCACACGGACATTTGACCTGAGAAACAACCAATGGGTGCATACCCTGCTCGACCCCGTGCAGACCGCTATAGTCATCAATGAGAAACAATGGTTGGACGCAATCATCCAATCTCCGTCACCCGCCACAGCCGAACCGCAATCCGCACAATAGTCATGAACAGAATAAGCCATATTACCCTGTCCCTACTGTGCCTGCTGCTGTTGGCATGCACACCCGATGAGCCAGCAAAGAAGGAAGGGATTGCTTTCCACGCCTCCGTCTCGGAGGTGGAAGCCTATTCCGTCAAGGTGACCATCACCCACAACGCCACAAACCGTGACGCATACTACAGTTTCACGGTGGAGGGGGAGGTGAGCGATATACAGCAGGCGATAAGGCAGTATGTATCATCCGCCACCGAGGCACAACTAACCCAAGAGGCGCGCTACCAGCGCAAGAACGTATTCAGCCTGAGCAAGCTCATGCCGGGCAAAACGTACACGCTGATCGTGTTCGGAATGAACGAGGGCGAGGCATATTACGGAGAGCCGGACAGCGTAGTGTTCACCACCCAGCAGAGCAAGATTACAGCCACCATGAATCCCAACTGGACAGTGGAGCACCGCGGACACTGCGTGCACAAGGGGTACGACTACTCGCTAATAAACGTCAACGTGGAAGGCGAAGCAACGGAGCGGTTTTTCCTGGCCACCTATACGCCCGACGAGGAGCAGGCATTCGACACGACCGACGACCTGATCACG
>Ga0265301_10002095_pt1 | contig 24013 bp, 23 predicted proteins | sample AusTroGonzalo_MG_2_FD_193488 | JGI IMG/M metagenome (GOLD analysis project Ga0265301, IMG submission 193488) | Bovine rumen microbial communities from tropical cattle in Woodstock, Queensland, Australia - Gonzalo_04 | ecosystem: Host-associated > Mammals > Digestive system > Stomach > Rumen ... | reverse complement strand
CTCAATCTGTCTGATCATGTTTCATTCTTTCCTTCATGGTGATATCTTTTTCCGTAACAAAATTATACATCATCCGCGGCCAAAAAACACCTGTTTTTCTTTGTTTCCCGCCGGAGGCGGCAGACGCCTTCCTCTCTTCTCCGCCATTCCGGCGCTTGATGATTGCCGCGGTTCAGTGTATAGTATCTGTAAGTCGATTTCAATGTGATTGTCACATGTGAAGAATAAACCCGAAGGCAGTGAATCCATTATGATCAGCAAACCGGGAAAAGCAGCAGTCACGCATGATGGGCAGGTACAAAGGGCGGCCCCGTCTGCCCTGACAAACGTGTCCTGGATGGAAGCCAGGGATTTGCTGCTTGATCATGCTTCCCCCGTGGAAACCGAATCCGTTCCCCTGGCCGCCTGCGCCGGACGCGTGCTGGCCTTTGACCTGCAGGCCAGGTCGGACGTTCCGCCGTTTGACCGGTCCGCCTATGACGGGTATGCCCTGCGGTCCGCCGATGTGGCGCAGGCTTCGCCGGAACACCCGGTCACACTCTCTGTGACCGAAACAATCCCGGCCGGAAAGGTTGCCGCCCTTCCCGTCACCCCGGGGCACGCGGCGCACCTGATGACCGGAGCAACGATTCCCGACGGTGCGGACTGCGTCATCATGTTTGAAAAAACGCGCTTCACGGAAACAAGCGTTACCCTCTCCGCACCGCTCAGTCCCGGGGATAATATCGTCAGACGCGGTGAGGATGTCAGGGCGGGAAGCCTGCTGGCCCCGTGCGGCACATGCATCGACGCGGGACTGGCGGGGACGCTGGCCGCCCAGGGAGTCGGGCAGGTCCGGGTTTACCGGAAACCCGTAATCGGCCTGATTTCCACCGGCAGCGAGGTGACAGAGGTCGGAAAACCGCTGGAAGCCGGGAAAATATATAATGCCAACCGTGCCAGCCTGACCGCGCTGATGGAGCAGGAGGGTTGCCGCGTCCGCTACCTGGGCCTGGCCGGAGATGAAGCCGCCGCCATCAGCGAACTGATTACGCAGGGCATCCGGGAATGCGACGCCGTTATCCTGACCGGCGGCGTCTCGGTCGGCGACTGGGATGTGACCCCCGAGGCTATGACCCGCTCCGGCGTCACGCTGCTGGTGCGCGGGGTATCCATGAAACCGGGAATGGCCTGTGCCTACGGAACAGCCGGAGGCAGGCCGGTGATCGGCCTTTCCGGCAATCCGGCCTCAGCCGTGACCAATTTCTGTGCCTGTGTCCTTCCGGCGGTCCGCAGGCTCTGCGGCAGGAAGGATGTCCTTCCGCAGCCTGTCATGGCTTCGCTGATCCGCGGTTTCCGCAAGGCAAGCCCTGCCGACCGCTTCCTACGGGGGCAGCTGATGCTCGAGGACGGTACCGTTCGGTTTGCCGCCGCGCCGGATCAGGGTAATGTAGTCCTTTCCGGCACCATCGGCTGCCGTGCCTTCCTGCTGATTCCGGCCGGCAGTCCGCCTCTCACCGCAGGCGCAGCCCTTTCAGGTTTTTTGATTTGAGGTGATCATCCATGAAAAAAGTTCGGGTAGAAGATGCTGTCGGCATGACCCTGTGCCATGATCTGACGGAAATGCGGGACGGCTTCAAAGGTGCCGCGTTCCGGCGCGGCCACGTCATCACCCCGGAGGACATTCCTCATATGCTGGATATCGGCAAGCGCACTGTGTTCGTCTGGGAGGAAAACTCCGGAGAAATCCATGAGGAGGATGCTGCGCTGCGGATGGCCGCGATGGCGCCCGTTCCCGGTGCACATTACACCGATCCCGCCGAGGGTAAAGTGCTCCTGCTCTCCGACGCGCCGGGTATGTTCCGGGTCGATACGGATCTGCTGCGGACCATCAATGCCATCGGCGATCTGACCATCTCGACCCTTCCGGATCATTATCCGGTCAGGCCGGGGATGCGGCTGGCCTCCATGCGGATCGTCCCCCTGGTAACGCTGGAAGCGCAGATTCGGGAGGCCGAAGCCCTCTGCACAGGCAAAAAGCTGCTGGACCTGCTGCCCTACCGGCCGCTGACAGCGGGGATCATCATCACGGGCAGCGAGATCTTTCACGGCCGTATCCAGGACAAATTCGAGGCTGTCGCCCGGAAAAAGCTCTCCGCTTATCCCGGCACGGTTCTCGGCGTCATGGTCTGCGATGATGAGCCGGACATGCTGACCGGAGCCGCCCGCGATTTGCTGGATCAGGGCGCGGATTTCCTGATTTTCTCCGGCGGCATGTCGGTGGACCCGGACGACGTGACGCCCGCCGCCATCCGCCGCCTGGGCTGTGACGTGATCAGCCACGGGGTTCCCAGCCAGCCGGGCAACATGACCCTGGTGGCGTATCTGGGTGATATCCCTGTGCTGGGGGTACCGGGCGCGGCAATCAGCCTGCCTACCACCATCTTCGACGTCATGCTCCCCCAGATCTATGCGGGAGTCCGGTTCACCAGAGAAGACCTGATCGCCCTGGGGGACGGCGGCCTGTGCCAGCTGTGTCCCGCGTGTCATTTCCCCAACTGTACTTTCGGCAGGTATTAGACAATGATCGACAGATACGGACGCGATATATATTATCTGCGCCTCTCGGTGACGGAGCTGTGCAATCTGCGCTGCCGCTACTGCATGCCTGCGGAAGGCGTCTGCAAACTGCGGCATGATGAAATGCTCACGGAAGACGAGATCATCCGCGCGGTACGGGCGGCAGCTTCCCTGGGGATGTATAAGGTGCGCATCACCGGCGGGGAGCCGCTGGTCAAGCCGAACATCCTTTCCATCTGCCGCCGCGTGGCTGAGGTTGACGGGGTTACAGAAGCCGTCCTGACCACCAACGCAACCCGCCTGGCGGCATTGGCCCGCCCACTGCGGGAAGCGGGCATCGGGCGGGTGAATATCAGCCTTGATACCCTGAACGCGGAAAAATACGCCTTCATGACCCGGGGCGGAACGCTGGCGGATGCGACGAACGGGATCGAAGCTGCCCTGGAGGCCGGATTTGAGAAGGTGAAAATCAACGCGGTGCTGATCGGCGGCTTCAATGATGACGAAATTCCTGCCCTGTCGGCCCTGACCCTGCGCTGGCCGGTGGACATGCGCTTCATTGAGCTGATGCCCATGCCCGGAGATACCCTGTTCGGCGAGCAGGCTTATATCCCCGTCAGCCGGGTGCTGGAAATCCTGCCGGAGGCAGTTCCCGCGGCAGTTCATGATGGGGTGGCGCGGATGTACCGCCTGCCCGGCGGTCTGGGCAATATCGGCCTGATCAGCCCGCTGTCCAACCATTTCTGCGGGAACTGTAACCGTCTGCGCCTGACGGCGGACGGCCATCTGAAGCCCTGCCTGCACTCCCGGGAGGAAATCTGCATCAGGGGCATGAATGAGGAGCAGATGGCGGAGGCAATCCGTCAGGCCGCGTTCCTGAAACCGCAGCAGCACGATCCCCTCTCCCGGAGCGCGCGCAGCCACGCCGCCCGGCCCATGAACCAGATCGGAGGATAGCGCATGGCAACACCGGTAATTGGGTTTTCCGCTTATTCAGGCACCGGCAAAACCACTGCCATGGAAAGCCTGGTCCGCCTGCTGACGGAGCGCGGCGTCCGTGTCGGCGTCGTGAAACATGACTGCCACGGGTTTGAAATAGATCATCCCGGAAAGGATTCCTTCCGGCATGCCCAAGCCGGGGCGACGGCAGTGGTGATCACCTCGTCCGAAAAAACCGCGGAAATCCGGCAGCGGGCTGAAAGTCTCGAAGACTGCCTCCGTCGGATCGGGGACGTGGACCTGATCCTGGTGGAAGGTTTTAAACATGCGGATATCCCCCGCATCGGCCTGTGCCGAAAAGCTTCCGGAAAAGGCTTCACCGAACCGCCGGACCGGTTTGCCGCCGTCATTACAGACGATGAAACGGTTCAGACGTCCGTGCCGCGGTTCAGTTTTGAAGATACCGCCGGACTGGCGGATTTTATCCTGAAGGAGATGCTGAACATGCCCGACAGGGATTTCACCCATTTTAACGATCAGGGACGCGCACGCATGGTGAATGTCGGAGACAAGGAACCCACCCGCCGCACGGCGGTCGCCGCCGGCCGCGTGCTGGTCAGCCGGGAAACCTTTGCGCTGATCCGCTCCGGTGGTATGAAAAAAGGCGACGTCCTGACCGTCGCCCAGATTGCCGGAATCATGGCGGCAAAGCATACGCCGGACTGGATTCCCATGTGTCATCCGGTTCCCCTCACCGGGATCGATCTCAGGCTGTGGCTGGACGAAGAGCGCCTGTCCGTTGAAATCAAAGCAACCGCCCGCTGCGACGGGAAAACAGGCGTGGAAATGGAAGCCCTGACGGCGGTCAGCGGAGCAGCCCTGACGGTGTATGATATGTGCAAAGCCATCCAGCGGGACATGGTAATCGACGGGATCTGCCTGCTGAGCAAAACGGGCGGCGTTCACGGAGACTATTACAGGGAGGAAACCTGAATGAGCGATACACTTTATACCGCTGCCGTCATCACGGTCAGCGACAAAGGATTCCGCGGCGAGCGGGAGGATACCAGCGGCCCCGCCCTGTGCGAAATGCTGCGGTCTCAGGGGTGGCAGATCATTCATACCGCCGTCGTTCCGGATGAAAAGGATTTGATCTGCCGGGAACTGACCGACTGCACGGATCACCGGCAGGCCACGCTGGTGCTGACCACCGGCGGCACCGGTTTCTCCCCGCGGGATATCACGCCCGAAGCCACCCTCTCCGTGGTGGAACGGGTATGCCCCGGCATTCCGGAAGCCATGCGGGCGGAAAGTATGAAAATTACGCCCCACGGCTGCCTGTCCCGGGAAACAGCCGGCATCCGGGGACGCACACTGATCATCAACCTTCCGGGCAGCAAAAAAGCCAGCTGTGAAAACCTGTCGGCCGTCCTGAAGCCGATCCGCCACGGCGTGGAAATGCTGCAGTCCGCCGGTTCCGCCGACTGCGCCGCGCCGGAAGGCGTGATGCCGCCGGCGAATGAAAGGCCTTCCGTCGATGCCTGGCTCAGGGAAGCAAAAGCGCATCCGGACTCGGATAAAGTCGGCATGTATCTGACCCATAACGGCATCGTGCGGAGCACGGCCCGCAAAGCCGTACGCGGAAACGACCATTCTGCCGGCCAGGTCACCGGCATGGACTTTTCCTGTGACCGGGAAAAGGTTCAGGCGGCCGTTGCCGAAGCGCAGGCCATGGAAGGTGTGTATTATGTCCGTGTCTGGGTCAACGAGGGCCTGCTCCGGGTGGGGGATGATATTATGCTCGTCCTCATCGGGGCGGACATCCGGCCGCATGCCGTCGACGCGCTGCAGGCGCTGGTCGGCAAGCTGAAAAACGAATGCGTAACGGAGCGCGAAATCTTCTCGGAATAAAAAATCCGGAATATTCCCGGTTATTCATTGCGGATCCGCTGGGTTTTGTGTAAAATAGGATCAGTAAGCTGTTCGTTCAGCATATAGCATATTAAGGAGGAACTATCAAATCATGAGTTACAAAGCGATCGTGATCATCCTGTCGGAAGTGAAGGCAAAGGGAGTAGAAGAGAAAAAGGAAGCTCCGGACGCGCTGATCCGGGCGATGCTCCCCGCGGAAGAATATGAAATTGAAACGCTGAACATGGCCGGCTGCCCGGCGGAAGAGCTGAAAAAGACGCTCATCGACCTCTGTGACAACAAAAAGGCGAACCTGATCCTGACGACAGGCGGTTCCGGCCTGACCAAGCGGGACAGCGCGCCGGAAGCCACCCAGGCGGTGCTCGAGCATCAGCTTCCCGGCATTGTCGAAGCCATCCGCGCCGAGTCCATGAAGCAGACGCCCAGAGGAATGCTGTACCGCGGCGTCAGCGGAACCCGGGGTGAAACGCTGATCGTGAACCTGCCCGGTAAATCATGGGCCGTCAAGGAATCCTTCGAAGTCATCTTCCCCGTGGTAACCCGCATCGTCGAATTCCTCGCCCAGGGCTGATCAGATCAGACCGTCAGAAAGACCTGATGAACCGGCGGAAAGCACTCAGCTTTCCGCCGGTTCTGTTTTCTCCATGGCAGCCAGCGTGCGGTATTCCTCGCAGCTGCGCATCAGTTCCTCATGTGTCCCCTCCGCCAGGATCCTGCCGTCCTGCATATAGAGGATCCGGTCGGCATTCATGATCGTGGAAAGCCGGTGCGCAATAATCACCACGGTCCGGTCCCGGCGCATATTGTCGATGGCCTGCTGGATCCGGGCCTGCGTCGTGTTGTCCAGGGCAGATGTCGCTTCATCAAAAAGAATAATTTTACTGTCCCGCAGCATGCTGCGCGCGATAGCCAGCCTCTGCCGCTGACCGCCGGACAGGTTGACCCCGCCCTCGCCAATGAGCGTGTCATATCCCTCCGGCATGTTCAGGATATCCTCGTCGATGCAGGCCAGTCGGCAGACTTCCTTCATTTCCTCGTCCGTCAAGTCCGGTTTGACCAGTTTCAGATTGTCCCATACGGACATCCGGAAGATATAGGGATTCTGAGTCACCACCGTCATGTTGGCGCGGACAGACTCCCGGGTCAGGTCCTGCAGATCAACCCCGTCAAAAAGAATGCGGCCGCCTGTCGGGTTATACAGCCGGGAAAGAAGGTTGAACGTTGTGCTTTTTCCGCAGCCGCTTCTTCCCACCAGACCGACCATCTCTCCGGGACGAACCGTAAAACACATATCATCCAGCACATTCCGGGTTTTCATGCCCTCCGGATGATAGGAGAAAAACACATGGTCAAAGGTAATCTCTCCCCGCGGAGACGCCAGTTCCTGCGTTCCGAAATGTTCCTTGGGAAACTCGGGACTATTCAGCAGGGCATGTACGCGCTCGTTGGAAATATTGAAATCCGCGATGGAATCCATGAAATTGCCGATCACCTTGATAGCGTTGGGGCCCAGGTCCGCATAGTAGTTATAGATCACCAGCGCCGTTGAGGGGAGCAGTTTGCCGGTGGCAATCAGCCAGGACAGCAGGGCAATCAGGACAAATGTGCCGGCTTCTCCGAACTCCCACCGGAAAAGCTTGGCCCGCCAGGATCGCGCCTGCATGGTCAGGCGTTTTTTATTGGCGTCATTGATGTGTTCATCCAGTTCTTCAATAAACCGCTCTTCGCTGTTCAGCAGCTTCACGTCCTTCGCGCCACGCACCATCTCCCCCACCAGGCCCGAGAAGCGTTCATTGGCAGACCGGTAAACCCGGTCATCCTTATACAGGCGCTTAGTACGCCACGCTTCCATCGCATACTGTGAACCCACGATGATGATGACGAACAGGGCCATCAGCGGATGGATCACAAAAAGGGCGCACAGCACACCCACATAGTTCAGCACCTGCGTAATCATATCGGCGATATTCGTGAAGCCGGAAGCAATCCGCTGTGTATCCGTCGTAATTCGCTGTATAAACAGCCCGCTGCCCTTCTCGTCCATGCACTGGCTTTCCACCTGCATTGCGTTGACCACCAGGTCCTTCTCCAGCAGGGTCAGCGTTTCGCAATAGGCTTTGTTGTACCCCTGGTTTCCGAGTACAAGAAACAGATTGCGCAGCAACTGAACGACCAGCAGGGCCAGTGCGATCAGGAGCACGCGTTCCCCCTCGTCTTTGGTATAGGCGACAATGATCTTCGAACTGACAATCGGGGCCAGCACGCTCAGCCCGGCGCTGATCAACTGGCTGCATACGGAAAGCGCCAGTGTTTTACGGCTGTTGACCGTATACTTCCAGGAAAATTGGATGTTTTTCCATGTTGTGTTGTACAGCGTGAAAAGAAACCTGATCTGGTTCCGTTTTTGCTCATAGTTCCATTCAGGTGTATTCCTGAAGTTCTCCAGAAGCCGGTCCAGCATCTCATTTTCCCCGTCAAAGGGATTGAAGGATACGCCGGCAACGGTCAGCAGGATTTTCAGGTTCCCGCGCCATTTCCGAAACCGGACCGAGAAGGGAGCTTCTTCCCCGAAACGTTCCTTGTATTTCAGCAGCAGTTCTTCAAGCGTAAGGCGAAAAGTCAGGACGAGTTTTTCCTCAATCCCTGCCCTCTCAGCTTCCGTTCCGGCCTTCCCGATGATCCGGGTAATATCGCTGTTTGTCAGTTTTCCGCTGTATTTCATGCGCCGTCCTTCGGCTCCTTCCCCGTTCTGCAAACCGTATCCGCTTTAGTTAATTCTGATGTGCATCACCGCACTCTCAGATTCTTAATTCTGAATTCTTCCTTCTCTCTCAGCTCAGCGTACTCTTCCGGCGTGTTGATATTGCTTAGCACTTCCATGCCGAATCCGCCGGCGCTGATATCCACATACTTCGTCCTGACCCGCGACAACAGTTCCATCAGGCGGTGCCTGTCCTCTGCAATCATCTGCTGCGCGGCGGGCAGCACTCTCCGGCTGTAAATCCCGCACATGGGATGAACCCGCTCCTCATCCCGAAAGACCCAGGCATCCTCATCGACGCAGACAAATTCCGCCAGGTACTCAATCATCTCCCTGCGCACAAACGGCATGTCGTACGCGCAGATAAACACATTCTCCGTTTCCGCGTGACGCAGAGCCTGGCGGATACCCTCGACGGGGCCGAAATCCGGAATTTCATCAGGAACCGTCTTCAGGCCGTAATCGGGATACTCCGTTTTGATCACCGATGTGATGAATACCTCCCGGCATCCGGATAATTCCCGGATCAGATGTTCGATAAAAGTCTGCCGATTGAACACAAGCAGTGCTTTGTCCCGCCCCATGCGCGTGGAACGCCCGACCAGGATCGCCGCGGAAAGGTCCGTCTTTATATTCATACCGGTGTTCTCCTTCCGGATCATCAGCGGGTCTGGCACACCTGATGCAATCCTTACCCGATCACATAATCGGAATATTGTTTTCATCAAACAGCATCGCCAGGGCATGGTTCAGCTCATGCTTTACATAGCGGTAATCATGCTCGCTGCATTCAGCAATGATCTGGATTTTCACAACACTCTTGCCGGCGGAAAAAGCAAAAGATTCAATGCCCTTGTAATGCGGTCCGCTGACAATCTCAGGAATCTTCTTCCCGATTTCCGGCAGTCCTTTCAGCAGCATTGCCTCCATCTCTTTAATCTGCTCAAACGGAACGCTGAATTCAGCCGCATACCAGGAGTTCTTCCGCGTCTTGTTGACCACGTTGTTGATATCCCGGTTCCCGATGATTTTGATGTTGCCGCCCAGGCCTTCCAGTTTCGTCGTCCGAACGCCGATCTCCAGCACCCTGCCCCAGTATCCGTTGATTTCGATGATATCGCCAACCTGGAAATTGCCCTCGAAGATAATCGAGATGCCGGCCAGAATATCCGTCACCAGGTCTTTTGCGCCGAGGGAAATAGCAAAAGTCAGCAATCCGAGAGATGCAAGGAGCGTCGTCATGTCAATACCTATATACTGCAGCGCGAAGAACAGGAATACAATGGCCGCGATGTAGTTCGCCAGATTCAGCAGCAGCCTGCAGATCGTCTCCCCCCGGGTGCCGCTCAGGGTGCTGATGATCCGGATGATCAATTTCACCAGAATCAGCACCGCGATCACATGCAGCAGCAGGATCACGATACTGGTAACGGCAAAGAGATTGATGCCTCTCGCCCATTGTCCGGTAAGAATGTAGGTGAAAAGCGGCATCCTGGTTCTGCGAACAGGCGCAAACAGCAGCACCCCGGTCATGAGCGCCCCGAAAGCGAGAATGATCTGCACTGCGATCAGGGCGTTGCGGATCGGCGTCCGGTCCCCGTAATCCGAGAACGCCGGCAGCCATCTCTTCGACGGATCCACGGACCATTTCCGCTTTCCGTTCGCCAGGTCAATCTCGTTTGTCATATCCTTCAGGTTGTCGCCGAGGACCGAATAAACCGTAAAATCCTTCTTGTATCCGTTCACCGCGTAAAGGGCCAGCACGGCCATGAACAGCATGGCAAACCCGGTGCAGATCAGGGCGTACACCGTCACATTGCTGTACATGCCGCTCTTTTCCGCCGCGCAGAAGTAGAGCTGCCCGTCATCCCCCGTCTGCGCTTCGCAGTAATACTGCACGCCGTTGATCGTCAGAAAGTCCATCAGGTCGTCGTGATGATAGGACGGCGGAATTCCTTCATGGACCGCGCTTTCCCCGATCATCTCCTTCCAGCTGGACGCCGTGATTTTCTGGCTCTGCGGATCCATGGAGAAGATCAGCATGGAATCCGTCGCAATCTCCGTCATGATATCGCTGGCGGTCTGCGGGTCGCTCTCGGCAATCAGTTTCGCCGGAACCGCCATCAGGATCGCCTGATAAGGCCCCTCCGCTTCGTCCTCCATGGTAATCCTGGCCCCGACCATCATACGGTCGATTCCACTCAGCGAATCGGTCTCCACGTCGTGGGAAATTACCGGGACCCCGGCGAGCAGCCGTCTGAAGTCATAGGAGGAATCGTCTTGGTTCCTGCTCAGGGAAAGCCCTCTGTATTCGGAGTTCGTCACGATCTCCCTGCCGTCTTTGTCAAAGAGCATCAGATATTCCGTCCCGAGAATATCGCAATATACCTGAAACTGTTCGGACGTTTTCAGTTCCGGATGCTCGCTCAGCAGCTCCGCAATCGATTCGGTACACTTTTCATAGGTTTTGCGTCTTGTCTCCTCGGCGGTGACTTTCTGGATTTCATATTCCCCGATCTTTCGCTGCAGGACGTCGATCGTGTCGCCCACCTGCTCATATTTGTCGTAGAGCCTGAACAGGCACTGGCTCAGGATCGCGGCTGCAAGCACCACGATCCCTCCGATGATCACAAAAGATCTTGAAACCCGCTTTACCCGCTTCGGGCTGAATTCGGCCTTCTGCCCGTCACTCAGCGTATGATTCCGGACAATCCACAGCACGGAGAGGAACCAAACCAGGAACACCGTGCAGATGAACAGGAATACAACCATCAGGAATCCTGTCTGCTCCGTCACCGCCCAATCAGTCTGCGCAAGCGGGAACAGGTATGCAATCGCCACGTGCAGCGCGTCGTTCTGCTGAATATACAGGCGATAGGAAACTTTCCCGAGCTCCAGCACGTTCGGAGCCTCCGGGTCGTATCCTGCTCCGCTGTTTTTCAACAGGTCCGCGATCTTTTTTTCCAGTTCGGCAACGTAAGGCTTCAGTTCACTGGAAGAATATTTGCAGTTCGGGCCCAGCTTTTCGATTTCCGAAATATCGAACAGGATAAAGTCGGCATTGTAGATTTCTTCAATCCCGGCCAGGCTGTCATAGATGTCGAACCGGCTCAGTTTCCGCAGTCTGTTTGCTTCTTCGTCTTCCCACTCGATATAGTAATACGGTCCTCTGATCTGGCTGTAATAAACCGAAAAGTGTCCTGAAGCGCCGTCGTCCGTCTCTTTTGATTCCCCATGTCCGGAGACGGCAATGCCGGACGGTTCGGTAAACATACCGGCGTCAAGCATCACATCCCCGGGGAAGCCGTCCGGCACGTCCACCTTTCCGCCCTCAACCCTGATCACCGCTCCGCCCTGCAGCATCAGCGGTTTCTCATCGTAGCCGCCGCCCGGGTGATTCCGGTAGGTTGCCGCCGTCAACTCGGTCTTCGCCTGATATGTCCTGTCCACGGATTCACTGGCCTGCCGGTAGAGATCCAGTGCTTTGTCGGCGGTCCTTTGGATTGCCCGGATGTCCGCCCGGTTTTCTTCGCTGTTTCTGGATTGATTGATTGCCTGATATGTTTGGAAAAGGAGGAACCCGAAAACCCCGGTGAGAATCAGGAGGATAACAATACTTCCGATGATCTTTCTCTTTAGATGTTTCATGCCGGATCTTCCTCCGTCCTTATGATTTTGATCTCAACCTTTTCCTGTTGGATGCGGAGACCGCTCCGGTCCGATGCCGTCTTCCTGCAGTATTCAAGTGTCTTCAGAATCTTTTCCGCAGTTTCCTCAACCAGGGGAATAAACCGAGGTTCCTTCGGCAGCACATGCAGGATGATCCGGTCCTCCCGCACCTCCACAGTCCGAATCGATTCATGTACCCCGAAATTGTCAATATCTTTCTGCTCTGTCAGCCCGGACAAATCAAACAGCAGTTCCGGATTTCTGTCCGAACCCATGTCGATTTCATCCGCCAGGCGCAGTACGGCAGCAAGATATGCCGTCCGGATGACACCGTCGGGCACCTGAAGATCCGGATAAGCCGCCGGATCAAATAGATCCGTTTTCCTGTGACCCCGCGAAACCTGCACAATGGCGAAAATCAGATCCTCATCGGGGATCTCAAGCACATCCGCGTATTTCCGGATCAGGAAACCGCTGAAATCCTGATGATAATCCCGGATAAACTGTGCTTCATCCCTTTCCGGATGTTCCGCATGCCATCCGGGCCAATCCAGCTGATCGCGGAAAAACAGATAATCCTTCTCGCTGATACCCATCCCGATATCATGAAGATAGCAGCTCATGATCAGCACGTAGCATTCCTGCGGACTCAATTTCTCCGCCTGATCCCCCAGAATCCGGTTGCAGAATTCCAGTACATCCATGCTGTGCAGCACAGAGTGATCCGTAAAGAAGGGAAACCAGGTCTCATAGGATTTCAGCGTCTGCTTCAGCACCGTCACGCAGTCCGCCACCCGCCGGTGCAGGTCCGGTGCTTCCGTTCTCAGCCGTTTTTCAAGCAGGAAGTCGTTCCCCCGTCCCCCGCCGTTTTGCTTATTGCTTTCCACTCTCCACTCTCCACTCTTTACTCTTCACTCTTCACTCCAAAAAATCACTTATCACTGACAACGGTGAACGCATTCAGCAGCCCGGTCATGTCCAGGATCTTCAGAATATACGGGCCTGCATGAATGATCTTCATGCATCCTCCCCGCTTTTCCATCGCCTGGTCAGTAGCGACCAGAACCCGGAGTCCGGCGGAAGAAATATACTCCACTTTTGCCAGATCGAGAATGACTTCGTTCATCCCCTCGATCTGTGGAACCATCTGTTCGTCCAGTTCCGGGGCTGTCACCGAGTCAAGGATACCTTCCGGCCTGACAGTCAGTGTCGTTCCGTCCTTTTCAAAATCAATAGTCATCATCCTGTTTCCCTTTCGGCTTCCGAATCATCGGTATGGATCGCTTTTCCATCGCAGCAGTGGATCCGTCTTTAGCAGTCATTTTCTCTCATTGATCAGATTATACCCCAAAGTTGCTGGTTTTACAATGAAAACACGCCTTTCCGTGCCGGGCACGGAAAAACGGCGCAGCCTTCACTGCGCCGTCCGTATATCGGGTGATCAATGGATCAGACAATGCCCTGTGCGTTCATCGCATCGACAACTTTCTCAAAGCCGGCAATGTTGGCACCGACCACATAGTTGCCCTCGAAGCCGTACTTCTTCGCGGCACTGTCGATGTTGTGGAAGATGTTGGCCATGATGCCCTGCAGCTTCGCATCGACCTCTTCGAAGGACCAGCTCAGCCGCTCGCTGTTCTGGGACATTTCCAGTGCGGAAGTCGCCACGCCGCCGGCGTTGGCAGCCTTGCCGGGCAGGAATACGACGCCGTTCGCCTGCAGGTAGTCGGTCGCTTCCTGGGTGGTGGGCATGTTCGCGCCTTCGGCCACAACCTTTACGCCGTTGGCGACCAGAGCCTTCGCGTCGTCCAGGTTCAGTTCGTTCTGGGTGGCGCAGGGCAGGGCGATGTCGGCCTTCACGGACCAGACGCCGCGGCCTTCATGATACTCAGCCTTTGGACGGTAGTTCTTGTACTCGCTCAGGCGGGCACGCTTGACTTCCTTGATCTCCTTGAGGGCGTCCAGGTCGATGCCTTCGGGATCGTAAACCCAGCCGGTGGAGTCGGAGCAGGTCACGGGCTTGCCGCCCAGCTGATAGGCCTTTTCGATGGCGTAGGTCGCCACGTTGCCGGCGCCGGAGACGATCACGGTCTTGCCCTGGATACTGTCACCCTTGCTCTTGAGCATTTCCTGGGTGATGTAGAGCAGGCCGTAGCCGGTTGCTTCCTTCCGGGCCAGGGAACCGCCGTAGCTCAGTCCCTTGCCGGTCAATACGCCTTCATAAACACCGCGGATCCGCTTGTACTGTCCGAACATGTAGCCGATCTCACGTGCGCCGGTGCCGATATCACCGGCGGGCACATCCGTATCCGCGCCGATGTATTTGCACAGCTCGGTCATAAAGCTCTGGCAGAAAGCCATCACTTCGCGGTCGCTCTTGCCTTTGGGATCAAAGTCGCTGCCGCCCTTGCCGCCGCCGATGGGCAGGCCGGTCAGGCTGTTCTTGAAGATCTGCTCGAAGCCCAGGAATTTGATGATGCCCAGGTTTACCGAGGGATGCAGCCGGATGCCGCCCTTGTACGGGCCGATGGCGCTGGAATACTGTACGCGGTAACCGGTGTTCACCTGCACCTGTCCTTTGTCGTCCACCCACGGCACGCGGAACTTCAGCTGCCGTTCCGGGTTGGTCAGCCGCTCCAGCAGGGCATCCTTGCGGAACTTTTCTTCATTGGCATCCACCACGGGACGCAGGGAGTTCAGCACTTCCTTCACAGCCTGATGGAACTCGGGCTCACTGGGGTTTTCCTTCACTACGCGTTCAATAACCTCATCAACATAAGACATGGACCGGATCCTCCTTTGGATTCAATATTAAAGAATAAGACGCCTTTAACACATGCTTGTTAAAGACGCCCTTGTCTTAACGGAAAAGAGTTTATTCCTGCAGGCCTGCTTTTGTCAATGCATCCTGTATACAATTTCCGTATTCTTTCTGTTTTTTGTCATTCACCCGTGCCGTACTGCCCGTCCATCCATGCCGTCCGCTCCGCAATCCAGTTTTTGAGGTAGCGGAACGCATGGTCAAAACTCCCGCCGGCCTCGCGCACACTCGCGTCGCTGTTGATCCCCCAGCGGGCAAAGTTCATCGTGGCGGATGCCTCGATCTCCGCCCGGTATTCATCCAGGGGCTTCAGGCAGCCGCCGGTTGTTCCCTCCGTCTCCCCCAGCAGCACTGCTGCAGCCGGGCGGAAGCTTTCCTTCCAGATCCTGCGCACCTGTTTCATAAAGCTTTCATGACGGCTTAACAGCCACCAGAGGTTGCTCGTCCGCTGCGAAAGCACCACATGCCTTCCGCCGGAGGAATATCCCCGGTCTTTCATGTTCCCGAAGCTCAGGTCGTAATCCCAGGAAGGACCGGCGTAGATCAGCGGGTCAATCCGGTCGGAATCCTTGTACAGGAACTGGCTCCCGCCCACATAGTCGTAGTTCTTGCACCAATCCTCGATCAGAAACCGCTGGGCAAAGGATGTCGTATCCAGGTATTCTTCATAGCCTTTCCCGGTTTCCGGATGAACCCCGTCCTCCGCGATCAGGGCCTCCTGCATCTCCGTGATCCGCCGGGCCAGATACTCTGCCTGCGCCTTGCTCGGATATGTCGGTTCCTTGATCTGGATGCTCAGCCCTTTGGCTGTTCTGAACCCCGCGATGACGTAGTCCTTCATCCGGGGATACTTTTCAACTGTCGCGATATACCCTCCCGTGATATCCTCCGGATCCTTCAGCGCCGGATAACTCCTGATCAGCGGGAACTCCCCGTTCTTTTCGGTCACAATCGGACCCGGGTTCAGAGGTGCTTCGTTGACCTTTTCCGTTTCCTTTTCCAGGTTCCTGACCGGGATCCGTTCCTTCCCGATCTGGATCTTTTCCGTCATCAGGTAAAGGCCTTGGTACAGCCCATTGATCCAGACGTCCGCCGGCACACATTCCACGGCGTTCTTCAGGCCGATCTCCCGACTCATGTCCAGTACGATCCGGTTTCGCAGCAAACTGATATCCGTCCAGTTGGCCAGCAGCACCCAGGTTTTCGCCTTCCCCATGCCGCTTAAAGAAGCCTTTTCGCTCAGCTTGAACTGATAAGGCTTCTTGAGATAGCGGAAGGTGTTGTTTCCCCGGCCCTTCAGCTGTGTCAGCCCGCCGTCGTAGGTCACCGTGCCGTCCGCTTCGGTATAAACCACACGGCCTTCGGTAATCACGTTCTCCTTGCTCCTGCCGACCGCTTTCAGTTTCTCCCCGTCTGCTTCCAGAAAGAGCGCCGGGATCGGGCTTCCCTGCAGAATCGTCAGATTCCCGACAAGGACGCCTTTTCCGTCCCGCACCTCGTTTTTCTTCCCGATCAGGTCCGTGATATCAACAGTCTCCCCGGCAGGGATCTCCCGTTTATCCTTGCCGATCAGCAGCTTTTCCGATCCGGACACCTCCAGCGTCACCTGCGTCGGATCCCAGAAACCCGGCAGGCTGAGAATAAGCCCGCCCTTGCCCGTCCGGGACTGCACCGTTTCCCCGCAGCGTGAAGGGCACCCCGCCTGCACAGGCCTTTCGCCCGCCGCAAAGGCAGAAGAACACAAGAGCAGCAAACCCAGGATCCCAAGGAACAAGAGGACGGTTTTTGCCGTTCCGTTTTGTCTGCGTCTCCTGCCCGGCTCCTTGTTCACTTTGCGTCCCTCCTGCTATTGACTATCCTGAATTCTGACGTCTAAATTCTGAAATGCTTTTTCACTCTCCACTCTCAACTCTTCACTCTCCATTAGACCGCAGCCGCCTGATAAACTCCCTCGACCTTGCTTCCTTCGGCGACTCAAAGAATTCCTTCGACGGTCCTTCCTCAATCACCTTCCCGCCTTCCATAAAGATAACCTTGTTTGAAACGCTGCGGGCAAAGTCCATCTCATGCGTAACCACCAGCATCGTCATTCCGTCCTCCGCCAGCTGCCGCATCACCGAAAGCACTTCGCCGATCAGTTCCGGGTCCAGCGCGCTGGTCGGTTCATCGAAATAGATAATTTCAGGATCCGTAGCCAGTGCCCGGGCAATCGCCACGCGCTGCTGCTGCCCGCCGGACAGCTGGGACGGATAGCTTTTCAGCTTATCCGCCATGCCAACCCGTTCCAGTGCCGCGCCGGCAATTCGTTCCGCTTCCTGACGCTTCATTCCGGCGCCGGCCGTCAGTCCCAGCGTCACATTTTGCAGGACATTCTTGTTCAGAAACAAATTGTAATTCTGGAAAACAAAAGCCGTCTTTTTTCGGATCGCAGAGATCTCGACGCGACTTGCCTCATGAAGATCCACCTTCTGCCCGTCAAAGACGATCGTCCCTTCGTCCGCCCTCTCCAGAAAGTTCAGGCAGCGGAGAAACGTGGTTTTTCCCGAGCCGCTAGGCCCGAGAATTGCGGCCACGTCGCCTTTTTCCACGTCCAGGCTGATTCCGTCCAGAACCTGTACGTCATCAAACCGTTTTTTTACATTCCGGATTTCAAGCATCATGCGCGAACTCCTCCGTAAGCAGACAGGCGCTTTTCTCCCCACCGCTGTATCCGGGTCAGGATGGTGCAGAACAGCAGATAAATCAGCGCAGCCTCACAATACAGCCCCAGGGATTCGTATACCCGGCCGTTGATCACCTGAGCCTGGCGGAACATCTCCATCACCGAGATGGTCGCCGCCATGGAAGTTTCCTTCAGCATGGAAATCATACTGTTGCCCAGCGCTGGGAACGCGGTGCGGAACGCCTGGGGCAGCACAATATGCCACATAATCTTCGGAAAACTCAGACCCACGCAGTAACCAGCTTCCAGCTGTCCACGGGATACGCTTTCCAGTGCGCCGCGGATGGTCTCCGCCATATACGCGCCTTCGTTAAACCCCAGCACGATCATCGCCGCCGGGAAAGGATCAAGCTTGATTCCGATTCCGGGCAGGCCGAAAAACACGATATACAGCTGCACAAGCAGCGGCGTACCCCGTACCACCCAAATGTAAAAACGGCAGATCTGGCGCAGCACCTTCACATTGGCATACTGGATCAGCGCAACGATCAACGCCACCGCAAGGGCGATGGCGTAGGAAAAGATCGTCAGTGGCACTGTTACCTTGATCCCGTATTCCAGCAGTTTCGGAAAGCTGTCTACCAGGATGCCCCACAGTCGCTCGTCCATGGTTAACCTCATTATTATTCAATCATACATCGCAACAATCCCGTCTAGAAACCGACCGAAGGAGCGCGAGGGCGATCGGAAAGCCCTCGCATCTTCTCTAATCGGAAAGCCCCCTTATTTAGTCAGATCCTGGCCGAAATACTTTTCGGACAGATCCTTCAGCGTCCCGTCCTCCCGGGCCTTCGCCAGAATCTCATTCACCGCGGCAATCAGCGTCTCAGTATCCTCACCCTTGCGCACCGGGATGCAAACAGGTTCTCCGGCAACCGTCTGGACGATCTTGATGTTCGCGTTCGGATGTTCCCTCAGATAATCGTCCACAGATCCCTTCGCGTTGATCGTTGCGTCCACGCGGCCCTGCTCCAGCATCATCATCGTCTCACCCAGCGTGTCCACATACTGAACAGTCGCACCCAGTTCCTCCGCCCTCATGGCATAGGTGGAATTGGGAGAATTGCTGGTCGTTTTTCCTTTCAGATCCTCCATCGCGTTGATATCCTGGTTATCCTTCCGGACCACAAGCACCGCTTCCGTGTAGACATAGGGTTCCGAGAAGGAAAACTTCCCTGCCCGCTCTTCAGTATAGCCAACGCCGTTGCAGGCAAGATCAAACCGGTCCTGGTCCACACCGGCCAGGATAGACTCCCACGGAACCTCCTGATAATCCGGCTGTACACCGAGACCCTCCGCAATCAGCTTCCCGACCTCGATATCAAACCCGGTCAGCACTCCGTTGTTGTCGTGATAGGTCCAGGGACTCCAATTGCCTTCTGTGGCAATAATCAGCGTCCCGCGTTCCTTGATCGTATCCAGTTGATCCGCCGATGCCGTCGCAGCCAGGGAAACCGTCATCAGCATAACCGCCGCCAGCACAGCCAATATCTTCTTCATCTTTATATCTCCCTTCAAAGTATATTTTATACAACAAACATGTCTTCATTATTTTCCTGGACATTTTGTACGTCCCGGAACCAAAGAATCCGAAACCGCCCGGAAAGTCCCCTGGTCTCTCCAAACACTCCACAAACTCATCCAGCCCGAAGGGGTCCAGGGGGCGACCGGAAAGCCCCCTGGGTCACTCCATTGCGTCCAGCAGTTTATGCAGCAGCATATACAGCTGATAACTGTCTTTCTCCGGCAGGGCAACGCACTTTCCAGCCTGTTCCGGCAGATCCTTGACCTTTTCCCGCAGTTCCCATCCCTTCTCAGTCAGGGTCACATAGACCACCCGCTCATCCTGCTTGCAGCGGCAGCGTGTGATCCAGCCGTTTTCCTCCATCTTCTTCAGAAGAGGCGTCAGTGTTCCGCAGTCCAGGTAAAGGCTCTTCCCGAGCTCGCCCACCTTCACTTTTCCGTTTTCCCACAGGGCCAGGAATACAATATACTGGGTGTAGGTCAATCCCAGGGGCTTCAGAAGCGGAGTGTATACACAGACCACCTTCCGTGCCGCCGCATAAAGCGGAAAGCATAGTTGCCCTTCCAGCAGCAGCTGCGGATAGTCTTTACGTCCCTGTTCCAGATCCTTCTTGGTACCCATGTTGTTCTCCTCCTGCCGTTGATCATTCTGAATTGTTTCTCCACTCTTCACTCTTTTTGAAAGCCCTCAGCCCAGGCTCTTCTCGATCCAGGCAGTAATCTGCGGCCCGGGCATAAAACCTACGGACCGGTCCACAGCCTCTCCGCTTTTCAGTGCGATCAGGCAGGGAATCGACTGAATGCCGTATTTCATTGCCAGTTCCGGCACTTCATCAACATCCACGTTGTAGAAATTCACTTTTTCTCCCAATGTTTCGGAGATCTCCTCCAGCACCGGAGCCATCATCCGGCAGGGCCCGCACCAGGTCGCAGAAAAATCCACCACCGCCGCCGGTGCCTTCATCACTTCATTTTCAAATTCCTGTCCATTCACTTTCTTAACCATATTGATAAACCCTCCTATAAATTAATCTTTAATCACTGGCCACTATCCATTAACCACTCTTCACTCTCCACTCTTCACTCTGACCGACGCCGTCGGTCAATAAACGCCGCCGCGCTGATCGCTGCCACATTGCCTTCCCCGGCAGCTTTCACATACTGGTAAGGCGTGCCGGTGATATCCCCGCAGGCGAAAACTCCCGGCAGACTGGTTTCCATCTTGCGGTTCACCTTCACATGCTGGCCTTCTGTTTCCAGCCCGGGCACCAGCTGCCCCGGCGCCACAGCCTCCCGCAGCACAAACACCCCGTCTGCGAAATACTCCCCGTCTTCTGTCTTCACAATCCGCCGTCCGTCCGCCTGGGCGATTTCCACCGCTTTTTCCCGGATGATTTCCACGCTCTCAGGCAGAGTCGGTTCTTCCTTATACATCGGAAAATATATCACCCGGGCGCAGACTTCGTTCAGAAAAACCGCTTCCTTCTCTTCCGAAGGGCTGTATGCGATCACGGCTGTCGTCTTTCCCCGATACAGTGGTGCGTCGCAGGTGGCGCAGTAGCTCACACCCCTGCCCAGCAGTTCCTCTTCGCCCGGCAGAGGTTTTGCCTGCACGACCCCGGTCGCAAGGATTACGGTCTCCGCTTCGATCATCTCTTCCCCGACCTGCAGGGCGAAGTAGTCTCCCATGGCATAAACCGCGCCGACACGTTTCTCCGTGATTTCAATCCCCATTCGGTCCAGCTGGTCGCGGAAAGCCGCCGCCATATCCGCTCCGCGAACAAAAGGCAGACCCGGATAGTTCCGGATTTCATGCGCTTTTGCAACCTTCGCACTCATCTCCCGGCTGCCCAAAAGCATGATCCTTTTATTCCGATTGCAGGCCGTCAGTGCAGCCGAAACCCCGCCGGGGCCTGTTCCGATGATCGCGATCTCAACCCTCTCCACCGGCCTCACCTCCTGTTCTTTCATCATCAATTTCGTCAATATTATTTTATCAAATACTTTTTCCTTGTCAATACCTTTCGCAAAATTATTTTTGTATACAAAATACTCAGATATGTGCCTGCTAAAACTCCCTCTCGTTCTCAATAATTCTGAATTTTGAATTTCTCCCGTTAGATTGTATAATACTCTCATCTTATTCCAAGGAGGGACCCTGCCGTGACACACAAAGACACTATGCTGCTTTTCGATCTGGATGGAACACTCTGGGACTCTGCACCCGCCGTCGCGGAGGCCTGGAATGAGATTTTTCAGAAAGAGGACCCTTCCCTCCCCCTTCTGACCGATGATGATCTTCACAGCGTCATGGGCATGACCATGAAAGAGATCGGCGATTCCCTGTATCCGGAGTATCAGTCTCCCCGCCGTGCTGCCATCTTTGACAGATGCTACACCTATGAAGTGGAATACCTTTATTCCCACTGCGGAACGCTTTACCCGGACTTCCGCCCGACCCTGGAAACCCTGAAAGACCGGGGTTATGACCTGGCAGTCGTCAGCAACTGCCAGCTGGGCTATGTCAAAGCTTTCCTTTCCTCCTCCGGCGCTGCGGATCTGTTCATCGACTATGAGGAATGGGAACGCACCGGCCTTCCCAAAGGTGAGAACATCAAACTGGTCATGGCCCGCAACGGGTATACCAAAGGCATCTATATCGGCGATACGAAAAAAGACCGGGAGGCTGCCCTCCTGGCCGGGATCCCGTTCATTCACGCTGCGTACGGTTTCGGAGAAGTTCCCGAAGCCGACGCCGTCATCCATTCCCTCTCCGAACTGCCTGAAGCAGTGGAAAAACTGATTAGCTGAAAGCCCCCTTATTCTCAAACAACAATATATACCGAAGGGGTTTAAGGGGGCGATCGGAAAGCCCCCTTATCATACGCAATATAAGATATTCAGATTTCTTATATTGCTGTCTTTTATCCCGTCATTCACCGAATACGCATGCTTCTCCAGGTCGCCGCAGACTGCTTCCGTCAATCCCTGCTCCTGCAACAAATCGATCATGTCCGACGCGATCCCTTCCATGCAGAAATACTTTTCTTCCGCCAGTGTCCCGCTGTTTTCCGTAGTCAGCAGCCATTCGAGACTCCGTCCCAGTTCCTCCCCGCCGGGCAGCGCTTTCAGCGCCCGGAAACTCCACTTGTAATATGGCATATAGGTTCTGTTCAGCAGAAATATCGTGGACAATGCATTCCGGACGAACTCTCCGGCTGCCAGCTGTGCCGCCCCGGTCTCTCCGTGGCTGAGGCACCGGCGATAATTATACTGTCCGCTCTGGGCCATCAGCAGCAGATGCCCTGCCAGCCGCTTCCGGCGGACATCCTCCGGCATCTCCCTCAGGATTCTGCGGCAATCCGTCAGCAGTCCCGCATCATCCCGGAAAACTTCTCCGTTCACAGCCTCCGCCAATGCATAATCCGGCAGGCGAAGCCAGCGTTCCGCCGTCAGTTCTTCCGCCGGACATCCGATCTTCTCCGTAAAGTATTCATCGATCCGGAATACCCCGTGCCGCTGTCCGCCCACGGGGTTCATCTTTTGCCTCCGGAAGCCTTCAAACTCGGCCGGCAGTTTTGCGTAAGCCCGTTCCAGCTGAAAAGCCGTCCGCCGGTCCACGATCTCTTCTCCCGGGATGAACAGGCAGAAACCAGGTTCAAAGTCATGATCCAGGGAAACTTCATCATCAAACCCGTAGCATTCCGATCCGCTGCCCGTCAGTGCAGCGGCAATGATTTCCTCATACTCCGGGAACTGTTCACGGATCATCGGAATTCCGAATGTCTCCCAGTATGCCCGGGCCAGTTCAATCCCTTTCATGGATCTCCTTTGCTCTCCTCATCAGTTCCGCTTCCGTTGCAAAATACCCGTAGTGCCCGAACACCGGCGCGCATTTTTCACATACAAAAGCATAATACCCGTTCCTTGGCAGGCTTTCCGTGTTCAGCAGTTCCTCCGCCCGGTCCAGATATTCTTCCACCTTTTCCTCCGCGGTTTCCGCTCCGAGTGCCGCCTCCGCCGCGTCCGCCATGTTCAGCCATGTGATCGCCTGTTCCGGTTCGCCGTGTTCCTGCTTTTCCATGACTGTGATTGCCCTGCGGAACATGTTTTCCGCCTCTTCGTACCGGCCGCAGACCGTCAGTGCCAGCGCCATATTGTTGTATAAGCCCCCCAGCCGCGCATCGTTTTCCGGCAAGTTCTTCTCATAGTTGGCCCGTGCCATCTCAAAAAACTCCAGTCCGCCCACCGGATCACCGAAAGCCTCCCGGACCGTGCCGGCATTCACCCAGGTTGTCCCCGCGGTAACCGTGTCCTCCATCCCGAGTTTCCTGATCAGTTCCGTCGCGCGGTCCGCATAATAAAAAGCTTCATCCTGCTTTCCCTGCTTCCGGTAATAACCCATCAGCTCGTTGTTCAGCATCAGCTGGCCGCGCTCATCCCGGTTGGCCTCCGCTTCCGCCAGCCAGTATTTCAGATGTCTTTCGACACCCTCCCAGTCACTGCGGTCTTCATACTCCCGCAGCTTATCCAGAATCCGTCCCACCGGCACGGGTTCCGCGGCCGCCTCTTCTCCCGGCTTCCCGCAAAGCACACAATTCGGTTCAAGATAATCTTCTTTTTCCAGTTTCATCGTTTCTCTCCGTTATTTCCGCAGATTCCGGTCACAGATCAGCGCCGCGCAGATTAGCCGGATCACGCTCTCGTCCAGCTTTGCCTCGCTCAGGTGCGGCAGCCGTTTCCCTTCCACTGCGTCGATGATCTCCCGGATGTCGCTGTCCTTTCCCGGCATCACCAGGTCGTTCCCCGCCGCGATACACTTCGCCGCGTTCGATTCCTTCCGCGGCCGCCCTCCGGGCAATCGCGCGCATCTTCACTTCCCGTTCCGTCACCTCAGGCGTCGCCTGCCCCGGATACCATCTCATACCGTAAACCTCCTCAATATCCCTTTACACCCTTCTTCAATCTGCCTCAGCGCCCCACGGAAATCCCGTGTATACCATGGATCGTCAATCTCCATCCCCGGTTCCCCTGCCCAGCTGCGCAGCAGGGAAATCTTCCTGCCCGGATCTCCCCCGTAGATTCT
>Ga0265301_10002093_pt1 | contig 24042 bp, 33 predicted proteins | sample AusTroGonzalo_MG_2_FD_193488 | JGI IMG/M metagenome (GOLD analysis project Ga0265301, IMG submission 193488) | Bovine rumen microbial communities from tropical cattle in Woodstock, Queensland, Australia - Gonzalo_04 | ecosystem: Host-associated > Mammals > Digestive system > Stomach > Rumen ... | reverse complement strand
AGGTTTGCGCCCCTAAGGTCTGCGTCCATAAGGTCTGCGCTCCTAAGGTCTGCGCCCCTAAGGTTTGCGCCCATAAGGTTTGCGCCCATAAGGTTTGCGCTCCTAAGGTTTGCGCTCCTAAGGTCTGCGCCCATATTCTCCCACCCCTCGCAGTCTTCGTTTATCCAATGCAAGTGATTTTTAAGCACCTTTTCGAGTTCTTCCGCTGTCATTCCGTCAGCCTCCTTTCTACCCCCGCCCACGCTGTCGCCTTCGCGTTCTCTGGGCTGTCGCCCGTCCACAAAAGGAACTTTTCGAGCTCTGCGGCTGCCTGCGGGTCTGTCATCTGCTTGTTGATCTTGTAGTCGTTGACCTCGTCTATCGCCCTTGCCTGTGCGATCATAGCCGCACGCCTCAGATACACGCCCATGTCGGATATGCTAGGAATAAAAGCCGACTTTTTGACGGCGATCTGTACGGCGGTTATGAGGTCGCTGTCCGGAAACATACCGAAAGCCGACGCCCAAGTGATAAACATCTGCCTTTTTTCAGCCTCCGACATCTTCGCGAACTGTCGCGGGTATGCCTGCGAAAATATCGACATAACTTGCGCCATTGTTCCGTTGTTCATCTTCCACCTCCTGCGCGATCTTGTACCAATCTGTCAGCCCTGTGTCTGTCTGGGCTGATGTCGTCTGCTTGTCCTGCCTCTTTTCCCAAGTGATAACGGCGGACTTCCAATTCTTCATTTTGTTTTTGCCTACTAACCAACCGTTTGAGTTATAAAAGGCCACGAACGCCTCAGGGTCGACAGTGTTCTGTCTTTCAAGACAATAGGCTTGCACTTCTTCAACTGTCGGAGGAACAAACACACGCGACTTTGTCGCCCCTATATTGTTTTTATCTTCGTCAGAAGATAAAACATTATCCTTATCCTTATCCTTATCCTTATCCTTATCCTTATCCTTATGTTCGTTTTCGTTCGTGTCTGCTTCGTTCTGCTTCGTTTTGCTTCGTGTCTGCTTCGTGTCTGCTTCGTTCTGCTTCGTGTCTGCTTTGGCTTTGCTTCGTCTTGTTTCTCCCGACTTCTTTCCGCCTATGCTTCCCGCGTTGCTCTTTGTCTCCCAGTGCTTACGGTTTTCGTCAAGCCTCGCGGCTAGGTACTTAAAAACGCCCCACACGCTGTCGTCAAGGTCTTCGTACTTTGGCCACTCGTCGCGGATTTCATAAGCAAACAAGGCTTTGAACAGTGCCCCGACGTCCTCGTCGTCAAGGAACAAGAAAAGCGGCTCCCAATCGTAGAACATAACAAAACTCTTTTTCTTTTTTTCTTCTTCCACTCTCTCACCCTCTTTCGTACATCGTGTAATATCTCACCCCGAACCCCTGCCCGTCTTCCTTTATGTAGCCGTAGTGCTTCAACTCAAAAAAAGCGTTCTGTGTAGCCTTGAACCCTTCGCCCGAGTAGTCCTTTATAAACTCGGCAAGGGTGAATTTGTCGGGGCCGTCCTCAGCTCGGAGGATCCAAAGGGTAAACCACAAGCCCTTCGCCTTTAACGACAGACGCCTGTCCGTGCTGATGTGGTGCTCCCCTTCGCCGTTCTTCATTCGTATGTTGTCGTACATCTTTAGACCTCGCTCTCGAGGTACTTCGACCAACCGCGGGCGCACGTCTTCGTCTCGTCTTCCTTGCACACGGTGTCCTTATAGACGCAGTGCTCGCACGAACTCGGGTTTGTTATGTGATTAATACTCTCGATCGTGGCTTTGTGGTCAAAGTGTCCCAAGTCGAAAAAGCGCAAACACTCGCGCACGTCCTCGATGATTCTCTCTTTCTGCTTCATTTGAACGCCTCCCCCGCTTTCTGTATCTCTGCCAAACAAAATAAACAGTAGGTGTCGCCGATGTCGTGCAACGTCATTTGTGCTATTTCGTCGGCTTTCCATATCTTGCCCGTGGTGTCTTGGGTGTCGATGATCTGACCGCCACAACGTCGGCAGATGTGCAAACCGTTTGTCTCGTCTTTTATCTTGTTTGCTCTGGTGACTTCCTCAGCCGACGCGATACCGTCCACGGTGCCAATGTTGAGGAAAGCAAGGGCGCGCCCTTTGGCGGAACTGTCGCACACTTCAATCATTGACGTGCGGTTTATAGAACTTGCGTTCCTTGTTTCCTGCGCGTAAGCGTTCGCGAGCAGTCTGCCGGTGCCGTCGTATGCCTCCGCAAGCATTGTGACGCTGTTGTCGTCCTGCTGTGTGGCTCTGCAAGTCAGGCACCCGTCGGGGTAGATGTAACGAAACGCCTTTACCTTTTCGGACACGGGCGCGTACTTCTTGCCGTGTATATCCATGTATTTAATCTGTGAGTTTGCGTACTCCGTGCGCTTGATGATCTCTTCACCGTCCATTAGTCGTCCCCCCTCATGTCTCTGTAAGCCTCTTCTGCGTCTATGGCGTCCTGTTCGTCCTGGTCTTCGTACTCTGCGTCGAGGTTTACAAGGTGTTCGGCTTTCCAATTCTCGAAAGCCTCCTCGAAGTCCTCTTTGAGACAGTTCTCGCAGACCCAGATGTCACGATCGCTGAAACAAACATAAAGTTCGTCCTGTTCCTTGCCGCAGACATCGCAGTCTGCGACACAATCGCCGCATTTTTTATAAATCATTCGCGCACCTCCAAAAGCTCTATTATCTTGTCCAAGCGGTCGACGATCGCCTCAGCCTGCACGACAAGGCTTGCAAGGTTCGCTTCGTTGATTGCCTCGGTGACAGTTATCTGCCCCTCAATAGGGGTCGCAGGGCTCCACGCTGACGGCTCCGCCTCGGGATATACGCCGACAGCCTGCGGGCCGTCCGTGTAAGTTCTGCGTGGCGTTCCTGTGTGCTTGCTGACAGTGGACTGCGACACGTTAAAAATAGCCGCTATGGTCTGACAGTCCACGCCCTGCGCTCTCAGGGTCTTCGCCTGTTCTATCTGTTCGGGATTCAAAAATACTTTTGTCTTCATTGATTCGTCCTTTCTCTGCCGCCCTTCTGCGAGCGCTCGGGATTGTGTCTTTATGTTTCCAATTTATAGAGGCGTCCTTTCTAAAGTTTTTTTGTAAGAATTGATTGTTTTGGTTAAGTTAGGAGCCCCGAACGCCCGAGGAAAGACGGCAAAAACTGCGCTTATTTGCGCGTCTGTTCTATTTCTCTTTTAAGTTGGTAGTAGTCGCGGTGCGCCTCGATCGCGCGCCCTGTCTGATAGCAGGCAGCCGCCAAAAGGAAAGCAAAAACAACTAGTGTCATACCTTCGCCCCCTTCATAAATGCGCGCCTTAGTCCGTCCTTGAGTTCGCCCGCCGTGATTCTAAAAAGCGTCTCGCGTGGTTTGTTCTGAGGACTTCCACGTCCGATTCTCTGCGCCATTGTCTCGACTACTTCGTCGTAGATGTCGAGAAGTTCCTGCGGGTCGTAAAGTGGCGGCACGTCCGGAAGTTTAACGTCACGCGTCTGTCGTGATATACTGATAGTGTCTTTTGTGGTGTTGCGGTACTCTTTCACGTCTTGCACCTCGTTAAAGTGTCCGCGCGCCTCAATAGGCTTTAGCTCTTCGTCCTTGAAAGCGTCGTTATATACGCAGGTCTTAAACTGCTTGACGTCTTCGTCATAGTCCACACGCATTACAAGTGACTTTGTCTCGGGCTCGTAGTCCGTCGCCTCAGTAAAGGCGGCTAACATATGCCCAATTATGCGCGCCTCAACGTCCTGTTGTTCTGGCGTCTTTCTGTTCCTCATTGTTCACCTCCAAAATACTTTTTGAATGTCTCGGGCGTCCTGTCTGTCTCAATGCCTCGGCGTATGAGGTCGTCAATTATTAGCCCTTTTTCTGTGGCTGTCCACGAGCTCTTCCCGCTGAGACGGTGGCAGACGGTTGTCACGCCCCTGTTGATGATCGCGCCCAAAGCCTCCAAGGTGTCGAACTCCCTCCGAAGTGCCGCGTGGTTCGTGTAGCGGGTTGTTTTCATTCTCTCAGCCTCTTTTCTGTAACTCCGAGTAAATAGTCGACAGACACGCCAAACACGTTAGACAGGCTTAAAAGGTGTATGCCCTTGCACGTTCCGATGTCGTCTTCCCAATTCTTGACAGTGTTCTTTGACACTCCAAGCATTTGGGCGATGTCGTCGCGGGTGTAGCCGTATCGTGCGCGCTCTGCCCTGATGTTGTTAGTGGTCATTTTTTCGCCTCCTTTCGTAGTCTGTAGGGTTCCGTTTTTGTGTACCCTTGTACTTCTGATAGTACCATAAAAAATGAACTTTTCAACATTTTTTCAGAAAAAAGGACAAAAAAGTTGACCCTTTTTATTTTTCGTACTATATTAAGGGCGAAAGAAAGAAAGGACGTAAAAACATGATAGGAAAAAGACTAAAGGAAGCCCGAAAGATTAAGGGACTAACTCAAAAGGACATCGCGGAACGTGTGGGCGTCAGCCTCAGCACTGTTAAAAAGTGGGAAGCGGACACAATCGACCCTAACACCGACAAATTGATCACGTTAGCCCTTGCCCTCAATGTATCAACTGATTATCTTTTCGGGCGTGGTACTAGTCCGGACTTAGTGTTGACGGAAGACACGGAAAAGTTATTGGCGATCGTCGACGGCTTGCCTCCGAAACAGCGCGAAGCGTTGACGCAGTACGCCGAATTTTTAAGGGGCGGAGGTGGTCGCAGTGTATAAACGCCTCCCTGTCCCCAAGTGGGACGCCAAGCACAATAAATGGATATTAGACGTTCAACACGAGGGCGTTCGAAAGCAGTTTGTAAGCCGTAAAAAATCGACAGGTAAAAAGGAAGTGACGGAACGCGCCGCCGCTTGGATCCAATCTCAGGACAAGGACGGGAAAACCCGCAGAAAACTGTCTGAGGTCTGGGCACTGTTCCTTGATGACTACAAAAACAAAAAGGGTGATAACGAACAACTAATACAACTGCGTTCCTTGGGGCGCGTGTTTGTCCTCCCTGCGCTCGGTAGCCGTCCAATAGGGTCATTATACTTGGAAGACTACCAAAGCGTTATAAACGACGCTAGACCCCAAAGACGAGGGCGCCCACTTTCTCGAAAGTATCTGAACAATTTAAAAGGCGCCCTTGTGACGTTTAACCGTTGGGCGGTTGCCAGACACTACACAAACGAGGCTGTCACGGGTCAATTATACGTCCCTGCCTCGGCTGAGACTGTCGGGCGGTCAGTTCTGCAACTGTCAGATATTCAACGCCTGTTTAGTTCTCGCCTCGGTCTGACATATGAGCGGGGCTTGTTGTTGGAAGTTCTAACAGGCTTACGTCCGGGCGAAGTTCTGGGACTGCACCGTGAGGACTACAAAGACGGCTGTCTGTTTATCCGTCGAGCTATCAACGCACGAGGAAAAATAACCGAGGGCAAAAACAAGAACGCCCTCCGCGTTCTCGATCTACCGCAGGAAGTCCGCGAGATAGTTAAGGAACAGTTACAAGACACTGAGGCGTTAGGCTCTGTTTACCTCTTCCCCAACTCTATCGGAGGCACGCCGTCACAAACTCAGTTCCGCAGATGTTGGGCGCGTATGGTAAAGGCACACGATCTGCCCGCAGATGTCACGCCGTACGGTCTGCGCCACACGTTCTTTACGCACACGGAAGCACACTTGCCCGACAGGGTGATAAAGTCCGTTTTCGGACACTCCACAAAGACGGATTCACACAAACTATACGGCGAACACACAATAGACGGCGAAGCAAGGGAAGCCGCAAGACGTCTGTCTGTCACGCCACTGTATGAGGCAGCGAAAAACGCCCAAAATTAAAAAGTCCCTTCCACAACTACTTCCAAAATAAGAACAACCGCCCGAAAGCCCCACGGCTCTAGGCGGTTTTTTTGGTGGAGTATACGGGATTCGAACCCGTTTTACTCATTTTAAAATTGAAACAAACTTAAAATGAAACGCCCACGCCTCAGGCGTTCCCGCGGTTTTCATTTCATTTTCATTTTAATTTTGAAACGTATCAAAAACGCAAAAGTCCCTTCCAAAGTCCCTTCCAAAATGCGATAATAAAAGACGGCATACATATAACTATAATCTCCCGTATGTTTTCTACTTCACCGCCGCCGCAATAACGGCGGCTTTTTGTCGCAATAAAAAAAGCGGCACACTCGCGCGGAAGTGTGCCTTGTTAGAAATTGCCTTTTTACAGTAAGAAGTATCTATGGACTTTTTAAAGGAAGATATGCCAGCAGTAAGCAGACGCCGCGCCGTCTGATGTCAGCCTATAATAATGTAGCGCCCGCAGACATACCCGTCACGGTCTGCGAGTTTGAACCAATCGCCCGAGACGTTCGACAGGGTGACGGCTGAGCCGTTCGCAAGGGTACCTATTATCTTGTAGTTTGTCCCCTTGCCTGTCCTGATGTTCAGCACACTGCCGTTAGTCTTGACTTTGCCCTTGATGTTCTGGGGCTGTGTCTTAGTCGGGATCGTCAGACGGTCGCCTATGTATATTTTGTTCGGGTTCTTCAAAAACTTGTTCGCGTTCATTATCTCGTCAATAGACACGCCGTAGCGCTTGCAGATAGCCGTCAGCGTTTCACCCTTCTTTACAACGTGTACTTTTTCACCCGAACCGCCCGAGGGCGCTGTGGGGCTTTCTGACGCGTTTGTGTCGATGATCTGAAAACCGCATTTTAAAAAGCCTGCCTTCATGTTCCCCGTGTATGTGGAAGTAACAGGGATTCCGACTGAGCGCACGACGTAACAGACAAGTGACGAGCAGTCGAAGTCGGGGCCGTTCCTGTGGATTTGGTCGTAGCCGTGCGTGTCGTCTGCCGCGATCTGCTCCGCCTTGGTCGTGTACTCGTCAGCGAGCACGCTGTCCGGATAACGTAAGACATAGTCCCACGGGCGGTCGTAATAGTCGCGTGTGGTTATCTCGCGCCCTGTCTGGTCGCCTGTCTTTCCGCCTGTGGTCGTTCCTTTCTCGTTTAAGGAAGCGTGGACGATTCGCCCGCCGCCTATATATATGGCTGTGTGGTGCTTTTCGTTTAACAAGATGTCTCCGCGTTTTAGGTTCTTTGGGTTAACTTTTGCCATTGTCGCTTCCTCCCTTGTCTATTGTGTCGCCTGCGCCTTTTAAGAGTTTCTTTATCCACGACGGCAGGGCGTACGGCGCCGCCGCGTTGATGTTCTCAATTATTGATATGCTTTCGTTTATGACGATGTAACAGCCAACGACAGTCCCGATCGGAAGTTTAAACGGCAGTTCAAGACTAACCGCCCCCAACAGGACAGGAAAGAAGACATCAAGAAACACGCCAAAGAACAGCGCCATAAAAAGCGCCATTTTTCGCCAAAATCCTAGTGTGCCGTCCTTGCTGTTTATCGGCTTGCCTGTCACCTTGCTTTTAATTAAGCCCGTCGCCACGTCAAAGCATATAACAATGACGACGCACAAAAAGATAGGGGCATAGGCGCCAAAGAATGACGCCGTCAGCCCTCCAAAAATAGCAGTTAAAAATTTAATTGTTGTTCTTTCCATTTTCCTTGATACCTCGCGAGCTCTTACGGCTCTGGCGTGTCGTCTACCGTGATCGTGTACACGACTTTCATTGTCATAGTGCTGTCTTTGGTGACGACGTCCTCCAAGTTCTGAACGGTCGCCAAATAAGGGACGTACATCACGCAGGCGTTGTCGCTGAACACGACGGACGCGTTCGAACCGTAGCCCCAAATCCAAGGCACTAATATGTGCGGGTCGTCTGTCAAAGCATAGCGCACGGCATGATTGCCAAAGTACGACACGTTTACAGCCGTTCCGATTAAGTTTATCTTTTGCGCGTCGGTTAACTTCTCCGTCGTGTAAATCTTCAAGCCGTAAATCAAATAACCCGCACCCAGACAGCAGGATTCGCCCGTTGGGATCTGTCCAAAGTTGACGATATCAGCCGCAAAAGTGCGTTCGCTCGTGTCCCACGCTGTCAGGTCTATGTCCTCAATGTCTGACGGCTGCGTCCAATCAAGTCTATACATTCCCGTGCCGCCGTACACAAAGAAGAAGTCGCCGCACTTTGCGAACTTATTAATGTATGCGGCTTTCTCCGCGTTCTGCGGCGGCTCGACCTGTGAAAAAGTAACACCCGTGCCGCTAAAGGTTTTGGATGTCAACGTGTCCGTGCTCGGGTCAAACTCATAAATCACGCAGGAAGACGTCGACGGGAACTCGACAATATAAAACAGTCCGGTCGACGGCTCGTAGGTGATCGAGCCATATTTCGACAGTGTGGCGTTTGTCAAGGTAAACGTCTCGACCACTGCGCCGTAGGTCAAAACGTTGTTCACGCCCTGTGCCTTGTAATTTACCGCGCATTTGTTCAACTTCTTTGTGGTATAGTCGAACGTCCAAGCGGTCGCCCCGCCGTCTGTTATACAGATAGGCGTGTGTATGTTGTCTTCAAAATCTCCGCGCGCTGTTCTGTCCCCGCCGTACATCGTGAGAGTGTGCGCCGATGTGATGATAAAAGGCTGTTCGCTGTCGACGCACGGGTTCGGGTCTGGGCCGATGTCTCCAAAGTTCTTATATGTCAGGGCGGCGGCTGATATGGTGCCGTTTCCTTGGTTTGTCGCCCAATCCCAAACGAATTTATAGCCCTTGCCGTCCAATGTCGGGCCGCTTCCGCCTTGTGCGTTGTTGGGGTTGCCCCTCTTGGGGTTTGCCGTCGCGTGGGCTGTCTGTCCTGCGTATGCTATGACAGGGTTCGCGCTCGGGTCGGGAAGTGTGACAGCGTCCTCGCTCTCTGTCAGTGCGTCATAAAACAGCAGGACGCCTCCGAACATATCGCGCACGGGTGTTATGTCCGCGTACTTGATCGCGCCGAGGTAGTTCTGCGCGAAGATTTGAGCGACGGCACCTGTTACAAGGTTGTCTTTTTCAATTCTTTTCAGTTCCTTGCCTGTCTTCGCGTCGTTAAGGGTTAACACTGTGTGTCCGTGGACTTTGGGAAGACGTGCCCCGCTGATGTTCTGCTTTGTGGTCTTATCTCTCATTGTTTCCGCCCTCCTTATGTGGCTAACTCTTGAATGTCAAAGCGTCCCCAGACTGTGTCCGCCTGATAAGACGACACTAACGCGGCAGGAACGTAAACCTTGCAAGCGTTCGGTACATTGTTTAAGGCATTAGCCGATGCCGTAACTACCCCGCCTTGATTTGATAGATATATTTCTTCGAGCGCGGTGTCTCCGTACAAAAAGTCGTTAGGAAACGCCGACAGATTAAACTCGACTTTTTTTAACTGCGTGCAATTTCTCAAACAGGAAGCGCCCGCACTGCTCCAAGTGCCCGTCACGTTCCGAACCTTTGAACCAAAGAACGCCTGCATCGCTACTGTCGCGTTATTCAAAGCAACGTCGAAAGTTTCCCCCGTTGCTCCTGTCTGATAAAATCCGTAACTTTCAATTTTTGTTAAGGCTCCCAAAGTCAAACTTGCTAGGCTTCCTGTTTGGCGGAACGCCTGTGTGCCTACTTCGGTTACGTTCGGGCCGTCAAAGCTCGTTAGCACACTGTCTTGACAAAAAATCTGAGCTTTAACCTTCGTGGCGTCTGTCACAATAGACGAGGTGCCCTCGATGATCTCGGCGGCGCTTGTCCCGCCTCCGCCGCCTGAGTTTGTCATACATCTATAAAAAGCCATTTATAAAACCCTCACTTTCACCGCTACGTCTGCGGCCTGCGCCTCGAAAGTCATTGAGACACTATAAACGCCGCTGTTCTCTACAACCGCCGCGGATGTCGGCACAACTCCGAACGTGTCCGTGTAAAAGTCCACAAGCGACGAGGAATTAAGCCCGACAAGTGCGGACGCGTCCGTCAACACAAGGGACGTCGCCCCCGCTGTCAGTGTTCCGGACAATTCGCGAACGGTCACGCAGTCTGCGCTGTCGTCTAGGTATGTAATGCTTTGATTATTCAAATATAAAAGCAGTCTGCGCTCCGTAAATGTCACCGAGGGCGCCCCCTCGTACGCGTTTGCGACGTCAACAAAATAAATCGTATAAACGGTTGACCCTTTAATGATGCGATTTGCTACGTGAATACTGCCTGCAAAGTCCAAAAAAATAACGTTGTCGGCGTCTACTGCTGCTTTGATCTCTGCGAACGTCTTGTCGTAGGTGCTCCCCGTCTTAGTAATGACAAAAGCCTCAGCAGTTCCACTGCCTCCGCCTCCGCCCGTGGCGATCTCTGACCACGCGCCGCTTATTTTTACAAAAAGGGCGTCTACAACGTTAGGCGTGCCGCTTGTATATTGGACATATAAATCGCCGTCGCTTCCCTGTGCTGATGTCGGCGCGGTAGTTCCCAAGATTACGGAAGCGCCCCCACCCCCGCCGCCTGCATAGGCCTCATTGATCGCGCCAATGATTGTTTTTGCTGCCGTGTTCAAATTTGAATATGTGAACGATTCGAGATACTGCGACGCCTTGGCGCCCTCTGTTATCTTCTTTGAAGTGTAGCCCGTCTCGCTGAGCTCGTCCACAACTGTCTCGAGTGATAAGTCGTCAGTGGACAAGGTGCTGACGCTGTTTAGGGCTGACACTTTAACGTCATTATTTGCCATTTGTAAAACCTCCTTTTATTCGCTTACAAGGTTATAGCCGCCTGTTTCGTCGGTGATGTTTGCCTCCCCGTCTTCTGTAACAAAGTTGGAAGTCGGAGGCGAACAACGGATTCGGAACTCGTCGACATTAACAGGCATAATAAAGCCCGCGCACTCGTACGGCGGTACATCGTCCGACAGTGTGACGGGTAGATAAGGGAACGCGAAAAACTCCACGCTGTCCTCCAATGCGAGAACAGACAGGGCGCTGACTTCGTACTCTGGTACGTTGTCCGATACTGTAATAAGTCCGTCCCAACGTTCGACAGCCGCGATACCTTGACCCTTGACGGTCAACTCGAAGCCCTCTGCGTCTATCGTGATGTCGCCCGTTGATGTGGCGCCCGTGTATTGGTACTCGAAGTAAACGTCCAACGTTTTAAGGTCGCCGCCTTCAAGGTTCAAAAGTGGCTGATAGTCGACGACCGTGTCTTCGTACTGACTATACAAGGACGATATAAGCCCCAAGGGACGCCAAAACGGAACGCGCTTAATAACTACACTGTCCAACTCGTACCGCAGCCACACGCGGAACGCTCCGAACTCGGGCGGGTCGTCCTCGGGTAAAAAGTCAACGTGATAAGTGACGCGGGTCTGCGCCTCGATGTTGGTGTCTTTGGTCGCTCCGATCTGAAGTTGTCCCAGGTAGAACTCCCCGTTTTCAAAGTCGCCGATGTCCTGCGCCTCGAACGCGGTCGTGTTCGTCAGGAACAAAAACACGTTTTCATTTGCCGCACTCTGTCGGGTTAGTCCTGCTATGTTCTTGTCTGTCTTACTTTGTGCGCCTTGTGTCGTCGGGTTCTGTCCGTAGCCCTCCATGTCGTACGAGTGCCCGAACGTGCACACGTAGGACATAAGACAGCCGAGTGACGAACTACCCGCACTGCGTCCGGTGAACTCGATAATGTCCCCAAGGTCAAACGCAGGGTTGCCGAGTGTTGACGTCCTAAACGGTGTCGCGTGGAAGTTCTCGAGCTCGTTATAAATTGCACCTAGCAAAAAGTTAGCGTATGGCGCTAGTTTGTTCTGCAAAAACGGATTCGAGCCCAAAGCCATAACAAGCCCGCTTTGTTCTTCAATTCGGGTTATATCCGTGTTGGTGTTAAGGTCAACGAACGACAGCCCGCCGTAGAATGTTTCGAAGTCTGAAAAGTAACAACCCGCGAAGCGGTCGTACTCCGTGAACTCAAACACGGGTTCATAGCCTAGCGTCCTGATCTCAAGTTCTCCGTCACGGTTAAAGGTCGCAAAGCCTCCGCAGGTCTGCGCTATCCACGACAAAAGGTCGCGATATGTCGAGATGTCGCTATCTTGGTATAGTTCCAAGTTCTCGCCGCCTGCTCCGAGGTCGTCTATCTCTTCCGCTGTCTGGGCTAAAGTGATAGAACAACGGTTTGCAAGGATTCGCAAGTAGTCGGACGCGTGCCCCGCTGTCAGGGCGGAAAAGTTCACACGCTTGTCTAACTTCGACATATAGTCGTAAGCCGTGACCACTACGCCCTCGGCGCTGTGGTTTGCCTCCGATACGATGTAGACACCGCAAGGGATTTGTTCGTACCGTTCGTACTCGTCCGACATATCGACGCGTTGGTTCCAATATATCTTTATCACTTTACCCTCCCACGAATTACGCGGGATAATGTTTTTATTAGTAAACGTGATGTTAAGTTGTCCGACGTAGACGCCGCCAAGTTTGACTTCTGTACTATCTGCGCAGTTATTCGAGATAGAACACGAGCCCATAAGGACATCGGAGGCAGTGAACTGTACTGTGCCGATTGTGCCGTTGATGTAGCCCTGCTGGACTGCCGACGCCATGGCGGCTTTATAGTCTTCTGAGACGTTATACATAAACGCCGCCCTCCTTTAAATCTGCGTGAAGACACACGGACACGTCCATAAGCCGTTAGTGTTCTCCGTTCTTTCTGATCTCTCGACCAACGACCAAGCGCCCGCACGTCTGAGGCGTCCCGTGTAAGACGTTCCCCTATAAACGAGTGTGACGCTCGCCTTTTTGCAAAGGGTGTCGAGGTCGTCACGCCAAGCGCTCGAAAGTTGCAAAGTGAAGTTAAAAACGGCTTGATTTTGACGTATAACCGCCACAATGTCGGTAGCCGCTTCGCTCTGGTTAACTTCCTCGTGCAATAGGCTGTCATCTTCAAAGCTGACAGGCGCGGGCAGTGCCACGCCGTCAACTGTCAAATAGTTACGTCCTAACATCTGTTTAACGTCCTCCGCTTCTGTAATTCTGTCTGTTCACGGCATTTACAATCAACGTGTCGAGCCTCTCGTTTCCGATGTAGACAGGCACGACGATCTGACCGCCTGCCGTTGCCGCGATCTTGCCGAGAGTAGACTGCAAGCCGTCGAACTGTCCCGTGTAGTCCGGTTGCTGTGTCATTCCGCCCGCAACTACTCCCGCGACATCTTCAACGCTGTTTTGAACGACGTTGATGTTCTGGTCTATGCCCTCGGCGAATAAGTCCATCATGTCAGGGGCGAACGTGTGGAAGTTAGACAGCGGGCCTTCTTTTGGCTCTGAAAAGCCCAAGAAGTCTTTAACCTTCTTTGCCGCTCCGCTTGCCGCCTCACCGAGATTTGGCATTTTGTCCTTAATGCCCTTGATAAAACTATCTATCATATCCTTGCCCCACTGCACGGCGTCCTTGCCGAGATTTGCGAGGCTGTCGACAATTGCGCCCGTAACTTGGACAAGCCCTGCCGCCAAGTCTGGCAAGGCTTTAACAAGTCCCGAGACAACGGCGCCTATGATCTGCACCGCCGCCCCTATGATTAATTCAAGATTTTCGGCTTTGGTCAGTTCCGTTGTTATGGTCGTTATAGCCTGCACAATAGCGGGTATGAGTTGAGGCAGCGCCGACGCGATACCCGAGCAGACAGCGACTATAATTTGAACGGCTGCCGTTAAGACGGTGTTTAGGTTCGTAGGGTCTAATATGCTATTAACGACAGTTACGAACAACTCCACGATAACGGGTATTATCTCGGGTAGTGTCTGCAAAATGCCCTGTGTAACAGATATGATTATCTCAGCCGCCGCCGTGATAATGGTTCTGAGGTTCGTCGGATCTAAAATCGTTTTCGCCACGGTCAAAATAGCTTGCACTGCAACAGGTACGAGTTTAGGAAGTGTCTTTGTAAGTCCGGACACAAGGCTGATAATTATGGTCTGCGCCGCGTTGATGATATTTACAAGGTTATCTTCTGACAGTAGTGTCTGGGCTATCAATAACAAGGCGTCCGTCGCCGCTTGGATAAGTGGCGGGCCTTGTTCGCTGATACCCGAGACAAGCGCCTCAATTATATATAGTCCCGCTTCCAAGATTGGCTCAAGGTTTGACGTGATCGCCGTAACAATGGCGCCTAAAATGGTACTTGCTATCTGCAAAAATTGGGGTACATATGTACTAACGAGATTAACCACTTTTGGTACGAACTGATTAACAACCTCGCCCACTTTGTCAAGGTCGCCATTCGTTCCTAGAACGGCTTTTGAAAAGTCGCCCAAAAGGTCGACGCCCTCGCCTCCGACTTTGGTAAGTATCGGAAGCAGAACAGTTCCAAGGGCATTTTTAGCCGCCTTGGCTCCGTTCTCTAACTTGACCGTGGTGTCGTCGAACTCTTGGAAAGCGTCGAGTGTTTCAGTGTCCAAGACGTAGCCGACGTCGTGCGCCTGCTGTGCGTACTCTTCAAGGGCACCCGAACCCGCCTTGATTAACGGGTTTAAGTCTTTTGCAGATTTTCCGAACAAGGACATCGCGAGCGTGTCGCGTTCTGTCTCGTTCTCGATCTTGCCCAAAGCCTCCAAGGATTCAAAAAGGACATCTTCGCCGCTTCTTAGTTCTCCGTTCGCGTCAGTGACAGCGACGCCCAACTGTGCGAAAGCCTCAGCCGTCGCCCCTGTTCCACTTGCCGCTGATGATATGGACTTTTCCGCCTTGGTCATAGCGCCCGTTAACGTCTCGACAGGAACGTCGACCAACTCCGCCGCATACTGTAGCTCCTGCAAACGCTCCGTAGACACGCCTGTCTTAGCCGCCATTGTGTTTATCTGGTCTGCGTAGTCTCCGCCCGCTACGGTGAAGTCTGCTAATGCTTTCATCGAAGCGCCCACTGCCGCAGTAACAGCCGCAACGCCTGCCGCCGCAACAGCACACGCCGCCTTTGCCGCCTCGCCGAACTTCTGCCACTTTTCGCCCGAGTTCTCCGCCTTTTTGCCTGCGTCTTCTGTCTCTTTGCCCGCTGTCTCGGCTTCCTTGCCTGCTCCGTTAAGGGCGGCGCTAGTCTCTTTTGCTTCGCCCTCTAACTTGTCAAGCTTGTTTGCCGTGGTGGTCAACTCTGCGGAAAGTTTCGCGTATTCCTCTTGGGATATAGTACCATTTTCAAGTGCTTTTGCCGCCTCGGTTGCCGCCTGCTTCTGCAAGTCCAACTTTGTTTTTGTCTGTTCTATCTGCTTAGCAAGTAGCGCTTCTTTTTGGGCCAAAAGGTCAACGTTTCCGGGGTCGAGCTTCAAAGCCTTGTCGATGTCACGCAGGGCGCTGTCTGTCTGCTTTATTTCTTTGTTTACCTGTGATAAAGCCTTGCCGAGTTGGGTTGTGTCGCCCTTGAACTCGATTGTAATGCCCTTTATATTTCCGCTTGCCATTAGCCCTTCCCCCTTGTGTTAGAAAAATCTGTCTATCGTCTCCTGGTCTCTTGTTGCGTAGTTATAGCTGTCGTTGGATAACTCCGTCAAGATGTCCATAACAAAGCCGAAAGACATCTGGTTGAGTTCGTCAAGGGTCAAGCCTGTTTGCTTTGCCCTCAAGATAAATAGCGGCGTCGTGAACTCGCGCGCCGTCGCCTTTAGTCGTTTTTTGTTTCAACGCCTCCGACCGCTTGGCCCTGCCAAGTTGCAAGGATGGTGTTTAATACTTCGCCCGATAAAAAGGCGTTTGTCTCGTCGAACTCTGACAACCACGTCAGGAAGTCCGCACGGTTATAATTGACCAACTGCGCCGCCGTCTTTCCTGCGCCCTGCATAGCCATTACAAAAGCGATCTCCGCAAAGGCTGAGGAACGCGACACGACAAAAGACAGGTCTTCGTCTGTGTACTTGCTCGGGTCTTTGTCCTGCAAGGTCTTAAACGACATAAGGACGCGCAAAAAGTCCTTTTTAAAGATTTCAGTATATGCAAAGGGTGTTAAGGCGTTAGCCACGAGGACGACGTCCTTGTCCCCTATCTTGATCTCGTTTTTCATGTTCTTTCGTGTCCTTTCTTCTTACTGTTTAAAAAAAATACCCCGACAGGGTTTAATCTGTCGGGGCTGTTGTGTGTTTTTTCGTTTGGTGTTTAAGTCTTAGCCCTCGCCGTCGGCTTCGTCTTCGTCGTCTGCCTCTGGGTTAGGGATTGTAGACAGCAGAAAACCAACCTTCATACGTTGCGGTGGCCACTGTTGCCGATGTCTTCGCCTTGATCTTGCCGTCGTCTGGGCGCGGTGTAGCGCTAAAGTTAACGGATTCCGTCTGCGGTGTGTTTCCGCCGTCAGACGTCTTTGTAGCGGCTGTTGTTGACGGTCTAGCGATCATACAACGATAAAGCAAGTGACGTGTCGCCTTGCTGTCGCCGTCTACCTCAAAAGCGAGTGCAACATACTTTCGTACGTCGGCCTCGTTCTCAACAATAACGCCGTTTGTGTCTGTGGTTCTGCCTAAGACGTCCGTCTCGACGTCCTCAGGGATAAGGGCACTTTCAAAAGTTCCCGTATATCCACTGTTGGAGCCCTGAACGACATAATAAACGCCGTCGTCTGCGTCGAAGTTGCTGTCGTCACTTCCCGCAGGGTCTAAAGACAGGTTAACAGCGCCCGGCCACGACTTCATACTTCCGTATGTGGTAGTTGTGCCAGATGTTCCCACTGTCTCCGTACAAATTGCATAGTGGACGTTTTTAAGTCCAAACTTTACACGATTTGCAGCCATGTGTTTTACCTCCGTGTTATTGAATAATAATTAATATAAAACTGTTGTCCGTCGTCGTACGCCTCGTCTTTGTCCCAAGGTATGCCGAGGCTGTCGAGCTTTGCTTCAAGTAGTGCCTCTTTGGATTCGTCCTTTGCCTGCGTGTATAACTCGATCGTGATAGTTTGTTCTTTGTGATAACTGATGTTATCGGCTTCAAAGTTATCAGTCGCGTTATACAAGACAACTCCATAAGGTAAGGACGTCCCAAGCGTTGAGCGTATGGAAAAGAACGGCAGGCCGTCAATTGTGTTTAACGCGGTTAAAAGTTCTGCGTTTGTCATATTTGGTCGAGCCTCCTGTTTAATTCCTTGACTACTTCCTCGATGTATCTCTCTTTCGCCTTTTCCTCGGCGGGTTTGATGTGCGGGTGTGCTTTCGCTCGTCCGCAACTCTTACCGTACGCTATAACCTCGTGTCCGTTCTCCAATAGGTGAGTTAGTCCGGGCATTTTGGCATTGTATACGGTGTAAGTTCCTTTGTCCTTTTGGACTGTCCACCCTTTGCGGTACTTTTTACCGCCTACACGCGAGGTAGTCTTTAACTCTCGTACGACTTCCTTTGAGACGATCTCGCCCGCCCCTTTGGTCGCTTCCATTATTGCGGCGTCCGTTGCTGTGGTTAACTCTCGCACGATGTCGGCAAGTTCACCCGAGCGCCACGCGCCCTTTATAACAACGTTTGTCATTCTCAGCCCTCCCCGTTTGGTGTCGGTGTCGGTTCTGGTGTTGGGACAACTCCATTAGTTACGCCGCCCTCTATCTGACAGTAAAGTGTTATGCCGTCGTCATACTCCGACGTCCTATAAATGGCGTACTGTTTGCCGTCATATTCGAGGATCCTTTCACCGTCATAGTCAAAAATACTTAGATAAAAGGTTAAGTCGGGTGTTATGCCCGCCTGTCTTCCTTGGAAGTATTCGGACTGTGACGCGCTTCTGACTTCCGCCACAAGCTCGCGAGCCGTTAAGGCTGTTGTAGGCTGTTTTAGGCTGTCGAGCGTTTCCGTAACTTTCAACAGTTTTATAGCGCGTAACTTCGTCATGTCTCACCGCCTAAACTCCAATAGTCAGAACTTAACGACAACTTCGTTTTTATATCGTCGTAAAGTCTTTTATATTGGTCTTTCCTTGCGGTGTCTCTTTCAAACATAAAGCACGCGTACAAGATTACGGCCTCTTTTTGGAGGTCGTCAGCCGTCAGGGCTGTAAACGGCTTGATGTTTGTTGTTTTCGTCAAGTCCAAAATAGCCGCGTTGATATAACGCGACAGTTCTGTCTCTAACGCAGTGTTTGTCGCTGTTGTGGTTCTATTGACCGCAAAGCGTACCTCGTCAATAAGTGCCATTTGTCAGCCCTCCGCCTTTTACTTTTTCGACTTCTTTGTCGTCTTTGGCTTTGCCTCTTCTTTTGGTTCGTCCTCTTCGAGTGCGATCATTAAAAACGGGTCGAAGTGGTTAACGTCCAAGACGTCGCCCTTTTTATGGATTCCGTCTTTGTCAAGGAAAGCCGCTTTTACTTTAACCTTCATGGTGTCCTGCCTCCCAAGCCTTGAAAAAGGATTCAGTAACAGTTATGTGCCCGATGTGCCCTAACTTGATGTCAGTGTCTAGCACCAACTTAAAACCGAGTTGACGGGCACGCCAACAAAAAGATAAGTCTTCCCCAAAGCCTCCGAGCGGGTTGAAGCCTCCGCCGTACTGCCCAAAGACATCGAGTAAACACTGCGCTTTCATAAGCACACAGCCAAAGCCCACGCCCTCGACCTCGTGAACGCCTGTTAAAGGCCCTGTGTAGTCTTGATGTGAGCTCGTGCCGTCCTCGTTGATTTCTACCTTATCGAAAGCAACGGGCGTATAAGGTGCGCTTCTGCGGAAGTATAAGCCGCTGACGATGTCCGCGTCCTGTTCTTCCATTGTCTTGAACAGTCGCCTCAGTGTGTCGGGTTGAAAGGTCATGTCGCTGTCGAGCCAAAGTACATAATCGGCCTCTAACTTGACCGCCTGCGCCGCGAGTTTGTTTCTCGCGTCATAAATCAACGAACCGCAGATAAATGATACAAGCGCCTCGCCGTCCTTCTGAAGCATAGCAAGGGAAGCGGCAAAGCCCGCCGCGACGTAGTCCATGGCGGGCACTGCAATTAAAGTCTTTTTGTTAGTCATACTGTTACGTCCTTTCTGTTTTTGTGTCTGGGTCTATCAAACGGACTTGTCCGCCTTGATCTGACAGAACGCGTTCTCACGGATAACACCGGAAGCAACAGGCAAGCGTCCAACGATCTTTACGAGGTCTGCTTCTGCGTCGTCGAGGTCGTCGTACTTGATCTTGATGTCCTCGCCGTTCGGGAAGTTCATCTGTGCGCCATAGCCAAGGTCGCCAACGATAGCAAACGGAACGCCCGTTGTAGCCTCTGCCCAAGTTGCAAGGCTGTTGTTAAAGACAACGTCCAAGCCCTCGAACGGGTCAACGCTGAAATTGCCTGCATACTGTACGGACTTGAAAGCCGACCAAGTCTGCTTGTTCATAATAACAACAGGGTTTGCAGCCTCGTCGTTAAGCATACCCAAAGCGGAAGCGATAAGGCCCTGTGTAATGTTTGTTGTTGTGATAGCCGCAACAGCAATGTTTGTTGTGCCCGAGTTTGTGGAAACAGTGCCGCAAGTTGTGATTTTCTTCAAAAGTCTATCTGCGGCCTTTTTAGCGATCCTATATGTGAGCTCGTCGTAGATATAACGGAGGAAAGCCTCGCCCGTCATGTCGAGAACTTCGTCAGATACCTGTACCCACTTTTTAATCGTCTCAGGTGTAAGAGATACAACAGCGATTACAAGGTTCTCAGCGCTTGGAGCGGCTGCGCCCTCTGTGTGTACTACTGCGTCGTCTGCCTCGATCTCAACGCCGATTCTTACTGTGCCCTTGATGTAGGACTTCTTAACACGCTGTGTGATTCCGTCCTTCTCCCAAGCGGTGCCGATGATATCTTCAACGATCTGCGGTACAGGGATGATAGCGTTACCATTTGCACAACCCTCTGTGGTGATTGCAGCGCGGCACTCTGCAAAAGATGTCTTGCCGCTTCTGAAAGCCTCTTTGAGGTCATTTGCGTATGCTTCTACATACTCGTTGGAGCTTCTAAGCTCTGCCATTGTCTTAGACATTGTGATGTCCTCCTTTGGTACAAATTCGTTTGTTACGTCCTTGCCCTCGCCCTGAATAGCGGCGCGCAAGATTGCCTTTTTGCTTTCTGCCTCGATCTCGGCTTTCCTGGTCTTCAAGCCCTCGAACTCGGCGTTAAGTTCTTCGATGTTTGCGTCTTCGTTTGCAAGTTCTGTCTCAATCTCGGCAAACCTTGTCTCGATCTCGTCGACGCTCTCGTAGGTGTTAAACTCTTTCACGGGTTTATCTCCTTTCAAGTTTTATTTTCAACGCAAGCGTGGCACGTTCACGGGCTTTTCGTTCTGCTTCGCGTCTCTCCGCGCGTAGTTTTTCGATCTCTCCGTCGAAAATTGAACGGGTAGCGGGTGAAATGTCGGTTGTCGGATTCGCAGGGAAGCCAACTGCGCTAACGTCGTAAACCTTTTTGACCCTCTTAATAATTCGGGTATATATGGCGGTCTGTCCGTCTCTTTCTTCTGTCCAATCTTCCGCCGTTCTGTCAGATGTGAACGCGAAAGACATCTGTGTGTAGTTCTCCGCCTTGATGTCCTCGAACATCTGGCGCGCCGCCTCGGTCTTTGACAAGTCCGTGCGGGTAAACAGTCCCTTTTCGTCGATAGACAGGCGCACAAGTCCGTTCTTTGTTCTGCCTAGAACTGTTCCCGTGTGGTCACGCAGAAAAACAACGTCTGTCAAGTCTGTTTCGGTGAATGCGTCGGGCGTGATCTGCTCGCGGTATATTTCGTGTACGCCGTTCCAATCGTCCTCAAAAAGTGTATAGGGCTCGAATGTTGAGGCGTAGCCCTCTACAAACATTCCCTCGCCGCCCTCGTCTTCTGCTCTCGTCTCTACGAGATTAAAGGCGAAAAAATCGCGGTATTCTCTGTCCGGTTTAATTGCCATTTTCTGTTCCCTCCTGTGGTTCTGTCGTTGGTGTCTGTTCTATGCCGTCCGCGCTGAGTTTGTACGATGTCGGGTAATACTCGCCACGAATAAAGGCGACGTCTCCCCACTCGACAGGCGGCAGGTTTAACACCTCACGCGCTTCGTTTATGGTTATCTGTCCGCGGTCGCCCGCGATCTCCAAGATGTTCTTTTTGTCAGTCATCGACATATACTGCACGCGGTTTGCTGACAGGAACACACGCGAGCCCGTCGCAATCTCTCTGTCGCTATAAACCATAAACGTTAAAGCCTCCGACAGTTCCAACGCCCTAGGCTCGACAAAGCCCTCGTAGAAAGCGACAGCCGCGTCGCCGATTGCTTTGTTCTGCAAGATTTCCTGATTTACGCCAAAGTAGTTAAAGACGTTTGTCCTTATGTACTCCGCCTGTTGTGGGTCTACCTTGTACGCCTGCGGGTCTAACTGCTTAACGTCCTCGAACTCGTGCGGGAACAACAATATGCCGCCGTTCTCTTCGCCGCCTTTTAAGTTCGTCTCGGTGAAGTTCTCGCGCTTTTCCTTTAGGTCGTCGTCGTCCATAAAGTTAGACACGCGAGCCATAAATCTATAAATCGCGCTGTTTTTGATAGCCTCTTTTATGCCCTGCTTCTGCAAGTCGTCTACCTGCATTGTAGGCGTTAAGGCTTTGTTATCTTCGCCCCAGAACTCGTCGTTCAACTGAAAGCGTGTTAACCTTGCGCACTCGTTAACGAGGCAGGCGCCTGTCGCCTGTCCGTTGGTGCCGTACTTGTAAACAAAAACAAGTACGCCGTTTAGTTCCTTTGTCTTGATGTCCTTTGGAATAACGGGCCATATGCCGTCGCGGTTCATGTTGCTGTCGTATGTCGGAACGATTAAGACGTTGTTATATACGTCCGCCATTGTGCTGACCCTGTAAAGGAACTGCGGCCACGTTGTCCACTTGTTCGGGCGTCTTTTTAGGTTCGTGACGTAGGTCTTCGCACCCGTGCCCAAGAACTCCGCCCCGAGCTTTGAAAAGTGGCGGGCTCTCGCGTCGATCGCCGCGCGCACGAGTTCGGATTCGTAAATCTTACCTTCCCAAGTTTTGAAGACGGGCTTGTAGGCCGTCACTAGTTCCAAAGTCTGGGACGCCTTGCGCTTGGCTTCCTCCGCCTCGGGTCTGTTGTCCCCGAACAGTTTTTCAAAAAATCCCACAAGCCTTTCCCCCTTGTTAGTAGTTGATCGCGTCCCGCTTGCTGTTCGCTAGTTGGGCGCTATATTCTTTGTGCCACTTCTGGCGCACCGTCAGGGCACACAATAAAGCCGCCGTGCCGTCGATGTGACACGTCCGGTTAACTTTTATGATTCGCTGTCTGTTGTTCCTGTTGTCGCTCTCGATCGCAGTGTCGAGCAGATGTGCGGCCGCTAGGTCGTTGTCTCCGATTAACAGGCGCCCGTCTTTTATAAGCCCTTCCGCCTCGCGTATAACGGGCGACAGGTTAAAGCCTTGGAAGACATCGTCACAATGGAAGCCCGCCGCCTCAAGGTCTTGGACTAGATACTGCGAACTATAACGGTCATAGCCTAGTTGCAACGGCATTAACTTGTAGTTTTTAACCGTGTCTTTGAACCAATCAAAGACGGCGTGATAGTCTACAAAGTTGTCACCGCACAAAGACAGCCAACCGCGCTCGATGTATTTGTCGTACGGCATTTGGTCGCGCGCCTTTGCCTCTTCCAACTTTTCGGCAGGTAGCCAAAAGTGGAAGACAGTGAACAAGCGCCCGCCGTTCTCGACCACTAGACACGCCGCTGTTAAGTCGGTTGTCTGCGACAGGTCGAGTCCTGCGACGCAGTAATGCCCCGCGAGCATTTCGCGCGTTATTGCCTTGCCTCTCAGTTTGCGGACGTCCTCAGCCGCAAGCCACGAGGCGGAACTGTTTTGTTTTAAGCAAGCGTACTTTGTTATAAACTCGCCTTTTTTACTTATGCTTTCCTCAGCGATCGCGAGTTCATCGAGCAGATACCGAGCCGACACGCTGACGTTTAGATTCGGGTTTGCTTTCTGCAACTCGTTGATGTCGTCCCACTTCTCCGCGTCGTCGATCATATACAAGACGGGTAAAAGGTGCGCTTCTTTGCTGTCACCGGACAGCCACTTCGTACCTCTTAACACTAACTCGTCATATATGCCGTCGCTCTCGTACCCTGACGTCGTTATGCCAAGGATAAGCGGCTGACGTCTTGCACCGACTGAGGACTTGATAACTTCGTAAAACCTCAAGCCCGACTGACCACGCCACGACGCGAGCTCGTCCAGGATCGCACACGAGACGTTTAAGCCGTCCGACTTTTTCTCACTGAAAGCCAACGGCGCTATGCTACTGTTTGACGCCTCGATGTATATGTCCGTACGTCTCTTTTTTGCCAACTGCTCTAACTCTGGTTCGTTCTTTATCGTCTGATAGCATTGGTCATAGCAGATAGACGCCTGTTGCAACTTTGGGGCAGCCATGTAAACACGCGCGCCGTATTCATCGTCCGCGTATGCCTCATAGGTTGCCACGGCTGAGGCTAACAGCGTTTTGCCGTTCTTCCTGCCCATTGTCAGCAGGACTTCAGAAAACTGTCTGTTGCCGTTCTGGTCTACTATGCCAAAGACACAAGACAAAAAAGCCTTTTGCCAAACTTCGAGCTTGATATGTTGACCGCCAAGCGGGCCTTCGTGATGTCGACAAAAACGTTCTACAAACGCAATCGCCTTTTCGGCTTTCTTTGGAGCATAAAAAAAGGACTTATTCTCAAGCCCTTCGATTATTCTCTGATATAGCAGACGAACCCAACGCCCGACAGTTACGGAGCCGTCTGTTATCTGTTGGTAGTACGTCAGTATGTAGTTATTCACTCGAACTCCCTGTTAAACTTAGACAGTGCCGTCTCTTTCTCGGTCTTCTTTCCAAGTTTGGTTATTATGTCGAGCATTGTTTGTAAAGTCTTGTTTGCGCTGTCGGAATGTTTCGGCAGTTCTTTAATCAACGGGTTAGCGTAGACGTTCTCGCGCCCCTTGACGTACTCTTTTGTTGATACTGCGGAGCCGTCCGCGTCTAGTTGGGACTTAATCAGGGCTATAACTTGCTGTTGCACAGCGTACTGATTAGCCGCCGCTATGAACAAAGTGTTCTGCGACACGTTCCACTCCTCGGCCATTTTGATTAATTCATCATAAAGGCCGCCTTTCTCGGTCTTTTTCATCGTTCTTTCGTCCTTTCTCGCCGTTAGTCGCGGCTTTCCACAAACAACTACGCGCTTCTTGTCCGATCTCGACGACCA
>Ga0265301_10002091_pt1 | contig 24054 bp, 44 predicted proteins | sample AusTroGonzalo_MG_2_FD_193488 | JGI IMG/M metagenome (GOLD analysis project Ga0265301, IMG submission 193488) | Bovine rumen microbial communities from tropical cattle in Woodstock, Queensland, Australia - Gonzalo_04 | ecosystem: Host-associated > Mammals > Digestive system > Stomach > Rumen ... | reverse complement strand
GTTTTTCCCAAGGGCTCATTTTATCTGTTCTTTATGAAATCGAGAACGTCCTTTTTGACTGTCTCGTAGTATTCTTCCCAAATCTGAATAACGAGCTTAATATTGTCATCCGACACGTTATCCATCTTCAGTTTCTTGCTATATTTCGGGCAGGCGCTAAATACGTACTGGTCGCCGAGAATAGCCTTTGCCTCGTAAATCGGAGACTTGCTGGCTCTTGCCGCCCAGTCGGAAATAATATATTCCGCCCATCCCAATAATGTCTTGTTTCCTTTTTCGGTGTTAGGAGTATCGAGTCCGGTTCCGAAATCGAGAATCTTAATATCCCTATGACCCTGCTTGAACTGGCCAGCAAGAAGAACGTCGGTACAACAGTTCGACCACATGCCGCCGTCACAATATGAATGTCCGTCCTTGTCGACAATTACATCGAAATACGTCGGGGCGGAACAGCTCGTAAGGATTGCGAACCACTTATCGACATCCTTGTCTCCAAGGTCCCATACCTTTTCCACAGAATCGCCGTTCATGAACGTTACAGGAATGAAAATCGGCTTTTTCCAGTTAGAAATCGTACCATTGAACTTCGACTTAAGAATAGACTTCAAATTCGAGTTATCATAGGTCGGGCAAGTCGGCTTGAGCCTTTTGTACCATGAATACTTCGTGAAAATCTTCTTAAGGTTGCTATTGTAAAGTTCAAACAAGTCATGTGCGGAATATCCTTCAGCCATACCGCCTGCGATAATAGAACCTGTGCTCGTACCAGCGAAAGCCGAAGTCAAATCGCAAAGTTTTTTTCCGAGATCCTGTTCGAGTCGGCACATAAAAGCGAGCGGTCCAATTCCGAGACATCCGCCACCAGTTACACTAATACAAAGCTGTTTCTTTCCCATAATTTCTCCTAAAATACTTTTTACATTATTTATAAGTATTTCAGAAGATGAGAAATTACAGCATGGATAACTTTATACTCTTCAGACCATAATCCCTTTTAAGGTTTGGATCAATATAATCACTGAGATAAGTACAAACGGAATAAATTATATTTACTTGCCGCTCAGTAAACATAAACTTACTATTGATTACCTTATCGCACCACCACAATAACTGATTTCCGTTTTCTTCCGATGTAGCAGCCCAATCTGCACACATTTCATAAAGGAACGTATCATTCATTTCCGTACAATTTATTCCGGTAGATTTATAATCTCCCTCGCCCCAGTATTCACAATGATGCGGATTGGATTTGATATGTTCCATAACTACATCATTAATCTGTTGTTTTTCTTCTTGGGTAAGTTGTCTATCTCCGCAATATCTCAAGGATTGTCTTACAAGATTATCGTAATTAAGCTTGTCCAAATCATGATTCATCACCCGCTCGACGTCAATATCTTCCATTGGAATTTGTTCATTTTCTACTAGGATATTGTAAAAATATTTCACCCGATCAATGTGGTCTTGTATTCGTTTCTTGCAAGTAATCAACAAATTATCATTGACATTTTCTATAGTCATAGCATGCCCAACAATGCCCCTTCGTTTTCGACGTCTTTGACACGTTTTACCATGTCGTATGATAACGTATCTTTATGTCGTTCTTTATAATCTAAAATCGCCGAATAATTATCTTTGAAAAACCGTATATGGTCATTGATAAACCAATATAATTTACTCAAATGCTCCATACAAAACCAGTCATAAAATTCATCTTTAGTTACGCTGAACTGAAACATAAGAAAGGCTGTATTAAAATAATCGTCTGGAACATCTGTCATGAAAACTTCAGCAGTTAAATACTCTCGTTCTGCTGTCCATAAGATTCTAAAATCATTGAATTTAAATAATATGCAGTTATTTACGTCATTGTTATGACTATATGAATAATCAATCCAATGTCGGTCAGCATATTCCGGTAAGACGGTATGTAAAATATGAGACTGCCAATCACTTAGCATTTTAATTTCACAACTCATAGTTTATCAATTTCCATTTCGGTTCTGATATTTTCCAGATAATAGTTTACTTTCTCAACAAATAATTCAACGCTTCCACATTCGCTGAATTTGACTTCCTTATCTTTATATTTAAAAATCGGGTTATTCGACGCAAAAATATACGAATTCCCAAATTTGCTATTCGGTCTCCTGTAAGCTCGTTCCGGTAAATTTTTATACTTACGTCTAATATCGGTAAGTAATTTTCCTAAAAAACAAATATCTTTCGAATAAGGTGAGCCAATAATGAGTAGACGTTCCGGGCTTACTTCAATGCACTTGTAATGTACTTTAGAAAATAGGTGGGATTCATACCGGATATACGGAATATCTACTAACGGGACATATTTTTTCACTTTGCCTTACCTTACTCGGCTGATTTACGGCTTCGTTCTGTCTTATCCTTAAGTGCTTCTACATATTTCGGATAACGATTTTCAAAATCATCGTCCGGTTCCCAAAGGTCATTCATGTTACCGAAATCGTCTCGGATATACATGGCCATAGTATTACGATGGTCTTCTTCCATGGACGGGCTGTCTTCTACATTGCAACAAGGGAAAGCTTCGACTTCGCCATGTACATTGTTGATAAGATCCTTGAACTTGAATTCGATATTACCATGCACATAGTTAATCTTGAAACCTGTAACCTGGAACTGCTTCTTATTAGTCAGCATATCCAGATATAAATTCTTAAAGCCCAAAAGACAAGACTGTGCATATTCCATATATCTCTTACGAACTGCAGTAGCATGCTTCTGACAAACCATTCGCATATCCTTGAAAATCGCTGCTTGCTTATCTGATAACTTAGCCATTTTTCTTCTTCCTTTTCTGTACAATAAACGGTTTAAATTCATCAGGCAATATATTTTTACTGCCAAGTATTTTAAATATACCGCCAAAATTTTTCAAAACCCTTTCCTTGATTTCATCAAGTTTTGCAGGAACAAGATTATTAATTTCACCTTGTTCAAACAATTCTGTTATTTCCTGATAAATTCCAATAGAATCATGGAGCGATTTGCATTCCCATAAATCCATAGAAAGATTAAACATCGTTAACTTTCTATAAACTGTACCATCTGAATATGCTTTATACCCATGGTCTTTTATTATATAAAAATAATTGGTACAATTTTTATCCACCGCTGTTCCGTCTACGATTTTATACCATTTACCGGCAAGCGACTCGGTATCTACCGGAAGATCTGCGGATTTTTCAAGCTGCTTAATTCGTGCCTTTATATCACTGATTTCTGCAGTTTTTTCTGCCAAAGATTTCTGCGCCGTTGCGAGCATTTTTTTCGCCTCGACAATCTGTCTTGAAATATCATCAACCAATATCTGTTTTTCTTCTTTTTTCTTCTTAGCCATGATTATTTCTTCTTCTTTGCTAACAATTTATCCAAGTCTTCCCTGATATTCGTATTTTTCTGCGGTTCAGTACCTTCGAATTCAGAATAGACGACAGTATTCCCAGGATTTACATCACCACCTTGGTTTTCATTATTTTCAAATTCTTTTTTAAATTCTTTAAGAATTTTCTTTGCAGCTTCCAACCTAGGAATATAAACGCCGACTTCATACCAGCCGTCATATGTACAGACTCGAGGTTTATTAGAATCTGACATCCAGCTATTATTCCAGCTATCATAACCCAAGCGCAAATGACGTTCCATATTATAAGTAACACGGCGCCATCTCGGATGCCACAAATTCCAAATCGACGGCTTGTCAGTACGGTATTCAACTACATAGAAATCCTCTTTTAAGAATTCTTCCTGAATATTTCCATCATATGTATTGGAATTAACCGGACATTTTCCGATTTTTACAATTCTATAATCTGCCATCTTAGAAACCGTAATCCTTCTTGTCGCCTACCGGATATTTCTGACCAGTGAATTTTTCGTATTCTTCCCTTACAGCATGGAACTGCTTGATAGACTGCTTCAGATACTTCCTGAATCGCTCTACGGAGCCCGTAGAATGGAATCTTCCGCCTGGCTCGATATAATTGCTATCCTTACCGTCCGCGGTCTTCTCGTGCACGAAATAAGGGTTTTCGTTGAGTATAATCATAGTACGACCCTTATCGGACTTGTAGATAGAAACGACTGGCCAGTAGTTAGCCGAAGCCTGGTCGATACCGTAATCCTTATAATCCCAGAAAATCTCGTCGTCCCCGATATTGCCGAAAGCGCCGCGATAGTCGCGTTCCTTCTCGTTGTTGTAATCGAACAGATTATCACGAACAAGGCCAAAACCTTCGCAAATATCTTCTACCCATGCAATGTTAATCGGTGTAAATGTATTCTTCATATCTCTAAAACTCTCGTCTTCAATCCAAAAATGCGGATTAAATCCGCCTCCGCAATCTCTTTCCTGTTCAGCTTCAAAATATGCCTGGTCTGCACAATACTTTGAACAGAAATCAAAGTCATCGCTATGCATTCCGCGGCTCTTATGAAACCAGTGACCGCAATAGTGGCAAATGTAATAATTCCTGATGTGTCCCATATCTTACCCGTGTCTGATATTTCCGCACATAGTGGAAACGTTACCTTCAACGTCACCACCAATTTCAATGTTTCCAGCCATCGCCTTGACATTACCCTCGACGTCACCGTGAATTTCAATATCGCCTGCGGAAGAAGTAACGTCACCTTCGACATCACCTTCGATTCTTACGTTATTGACATTCTTGACCGTACCGCAGTCACCCTGGACAACGATAGTAACAGTCTTACCAGTACAGTTAAAAGTCTTACTTCCTGCAGTAATCGTATTTCCGTCATAACGAATATCAGAAGCATTCACTTCTTCACCGTCGATTGTTACATGGGCGTCGCTGTTAAGTCCGCTAAGAATATTATCTGACATAGTTTCCTCTTTTTCATACAATATAGAAAAGGATTGACTCTTCGTCAACCCTTAAATCGCAAGTAATTCTACTTCAGTTTGTAAATCTTTTTGCCATTGCAGATATTCATACGGCATAGTGTCCATTTCGTGATTCGGTATTCCTATTGAATTCTGGATAGCATCCTTCGTAATTAACGGTTCCCATTTTTGAAAATACGGTATAAATTTCAACGTCAAGTCGATTGTTTCTTTCAACTTATCAGCGGTGAGCCAACCGAAAAACTCCGTATCTTTATATTCGAACTGATACATTAAAACCGAATTTCTAAAAGTCTTATGTTTGGCTGCATAATCAGGCTCGATATAGTATGCACGAATATCGATTGCGTTTCTGTCTACTCTCCACTTGAAAGCAATCTCGAAACACGGCCCGAGGATTTCAACAGAATCGCTTGCCGCAGACGGATAAACACGCATATGGCTCATATAGTAAGTATTACCATAAACAGCCATAAACATATCTTTTATACGATGTGCAAATTCTGAAAAATCAAAATAAGACATAGACATTAACAGACATAGCCTTCTGCGAATTTTCCAGTAACATTATCCTTAAGAATCTTCGGAATAATGCAACCTGCCTTAGTTATAATAACTTCATGACCGATTTCAAGACCGAGAGCCTCGATACATGCGACATTGGCGAGGCTTGCACGCTTAACGGTAGTTCCGCAAAGTTCGCAAGGTTCGCAGATTGCAACCGGAGTAAGAGTTCCATTCCTGAGAGACCATTCAATATCGATAACTTTGGTCGTAGCGAGTTCATACTTCGGCTTCAAAGCGATAGAATACTCAGGAAGATAATTAGTTTCCAAGTCTTCGTAATCGATGTCAGAAGTCTTCCATACGATACCGTCAATATCGTAATCTCGGTCCTGCTTCCAGACCTGTTCCATAAGGTCGATAGCCTTCTGACCGTTCATAGACTTAAGGTCATAAATCGTATACTCAACAACATCGAAACCCTGTGACTTCATCCAGTCGAGCATATCGACCTGTGTAGCGAAACGAGCATAACGATTACGGGCTTCATAAACCTTGACATTGAGCTTATCGCATTCGGCACCGTCGAGATGCTTCATAATACCAGAAGCTGCATTTCGACAATTCTTATACTGAGGGAAATACTGTTCACGGACAGAACGGTAAAGGAGAATTTCACCACGAATAGTTCCAGTATACTCATCCTTAAGTTTCTTCGGAACATTTCGCATACGCTTGACGTTTTCAGTAATATCGTCACCGGTTTCACCGTCACCGCGAGTAATTGCCTGAACGAACTTACCGTTTTCATATTCAAGGGCGATAGAACAACCGTCGAGCTTCAACGGGGCGACAACATATTCATGACCAGCCATTCGGCACTTGTTGAACCACGTGTCCATTTCAGGAGCCGTATTGGCCTTATTCTGAGAACCCATGATAATCGAGTGTTTCGCCTTGGCAAAACCGTCGGTATGATCCGAACCGACAACCTTGAGAAGTTCAGAATCTGGATATTTGGTTTTCAGTTCATCCCAGAGTGCATCGAATTCGATGTCGCTCATGATAGGAGAGTCAGAGTTATAATAGGCATCCTGTGCCTGACGGAGTTTTGCTTCAAGTTCGTTCTTATTCATGTCATTAATATAGCAAAAACTAGAGGACTTGTCAACCCTCTAAATCAGAAATAGCCCCTACAGATTCGCAATAATTCAGAGTAGCGGCATCAAAAGCTCGCATCTTAATTCCATCAATTTCTATTTCCGCATTTTCGTCAATAAAAAATTTTCGACCTTGTGAATCCAGTGCTTCGTACAATCCCAAATTGTAAAGAATAGCAGTTATTGTAGCTTCTCTACCATAAATCGTAATTTTGACATTCGTCTTTGTATTCATACCTCTATCCGTCAAGCGAATCCAGTATATTCAATGTTCTACAGGACTGAATAAAAGCGTTCACGTCGCCTTTGTTATCCATCCTGTAATCTACGCCTTCCATTTCGATAACCATATCAAGTGTAGGCAATATAACTATATCGTTGTCACACTCGATATAAGTAATGACTTCCAAATCTTCGTAATTATTACTGCTCGTAGAAATCTTAACTACGTTAAATTCTTCACCGTCTATCTTTATCCTAGCCATTTAAATCATCCAATGCAAGTTCTGTCATAATTTTATTATAAAATAATTCTAACTCACCGTTTTTATTAAAGTCATACATTTTACCGTTATATTTGACATACCGAATATACATCGGACCAAGCGAATAACGACAAAATGTCGTTGTTCCAGACTTCGATGCATATAAATATAAACCATATATCCTTTGTTCATTTCTCCACGCCTCGCAGGAACGAACATAGTAAGTATAGTTTTTTCCACTGGCCAATTTAAACCTTACTGATGTACTCATAATTTTTCCAGTGCAAGCTCTGTCTCAATCGCGTTATAGAACATCTCGGCGTCATGTTCTTTCTTAAAATCATATGTTCTTCCGTTATACTTAACTTCAGTAATGTCGCCATAATCATTTATCCATGCTTGTCTAATTTCAGAAGGATCCGACTTTCCGTCCCATTTTGGTTTCGGATAAATACGTTTAACGCTCAAACACACGCCGAAAATTCTTTCTTTTCTGCCTCCGCCGCCTTCGACAGAAGATGAACAGTCGATTACCTGATACAGTTTCGGAATCTTTTCGTATTTCGTTCTGAACATTACCTTAATCATAAACACTCCAAAGCTAAATCCGTCGAAAGTTTCTGATACAGGACTTCAACCTCGGTCTCATTGTGCATATCGTATTTCCTGCCCTGATAAGTAAGCTTATTTGCCGGCATTCCTACACAGACCCAAATATCTTCAATCAACGGTTGAATTATTATTGTATTACTTGTTCCCCAAACTTTTTCTGATTTTTTATGAGACGGCGGCGGAGTAAATTTTGACTTAACCACCGCTCTAACCTTTAAGGAGACTCCTTCCAAAACATCTCTTTGTGCAGTAAATGAAAAACGTTTAATCGTATTACAACGTAAAACTTGATAATCGGCATGATTTATTGTTACTCGTATCATTTCAAATCCTCTAATGCGATTAATGTATTGAACGTCTGAATAAACGCGTCAACGTCATAGGCAGAATTCATATGGTAAGTCTTTCCGTTCATTTCTATCCTTTGGTTCGGATGAGTCAAAAGAAAACCAATTGTTCCATCTTCATTGACATAATCTATAGAATTAATTTTGTTTGACGGACAATCTTCAATACCATAAAAAAATCTTTCGTCGGTCATATTAATACGTATAGCATTATGTACTACATCATAAACTTTAATCGGTATCATATCTGGTCCAATAAGTACAAAATATTACAATGTTCTTCAAATTTAATATTATCCCATTCATTGGCTATATTATATTCGATATTTTCAATTTTTACAATGGCTTTTTCAATACCAAGTAAATGAGTACAGTCAGCTGTTTCACTCACTTTATAAACTATGCCTGTTACATGCTTTCCGTTAAACGACTTAAGCAATTTCGTAACATAGACAGTTCTCCAGAAGTTATCCTTATTACGTTTCAGTTCCATTTTAATCATAGATTATCCAATGCCTGTACTGTCAAAAACGCATTTTCAAACATTTCATTTTCTGCACTATCACCGATTCTGAACCTATGGCCGTTAAATTCTACCCAAGAATACGCGTTGAAACAATACACAGAATCATCGTACAACAATACGCCGTCAACAGTCTTACTGTTGAAACCTTTCAATATCATCTTTACAAGCATATCGACTTTATCGATTTTCATTGGATAGAACTTATTCATCCCGCCAAATCCTCAATAGACTGAATGGTATCAAATGCATGTTGTAATTCTTCGTCATAGCCTTCACCGATAGGAAATTCAACACCATTAATCTTTACTTTATAAACACCTCGTAAAGAAAGCTTTGTTTCTTGACCCTTATGATTCAATACACAAATACTCGTAATCAAATCATAAATACTGGTACGAATAAACTTAGTCGCCTTAACGTTAAGTTCGTATGTATGCTTTTCATCTGTAGACTGATAAACTATTGTCATCGGAATCGGTTCAGAAATCATATCAATGCCCTTTCTATTTCAATTTCATCAATTTGAGAATCCAGCCAGAGTCGAGACTTCATATAATCATCGCCAAATTTCTTGTACATGTCATATGCAAGGATAGCCATCTCAGAATGTATAGGTTCTTTGAAATACGGTTCTGAATATGTCTTCGGCATTATGCCAGTATTCCATATTTCTTCTAATACCTGAGCATAAAATTCATTACAGCGATAATCGTCAATACAAAACTTTGCGGCAGTATTTGAAATTTCGTTCATAGCAGAGTCGTTATACTTATATTCATGTCCCATTTTCTTTTCTAATTCCAGAATATGAGTATAATAAGTATATCTCGCAAGCTGAACGATATAACGACGAAGATCATCTGATATTGGGTCCATATTCACAATATAGAAAAAGGGCCGACTTTCGTCAACCCTTATTTAAGTGAATCAATAGTATAGAGTTCAGTAAATAGGTTTCCAAACGCAACCTGTTCGTCATGGTTCCACAATCTGAATGTATGACCGCCAAGTTCGACAACTTCTGTAAGTTTTAGCGGCATATATGACAGTTGCGGTTTCGACTTATAATATGCTCCATAAACCTTATCCTTTTTATTTCGAGACACAGGTGCAGGAGTATATGCGAAAGGCTTTTTAAAATATATTCCGCCAATCTGGTTATAAACACGTGTTGTCGGCCATTCAAAGATTAATTGTGAATTCCATTTAATCTTTGTAACGTTCTCAATAACCTTATTGTCGATTTTTACACTTACCATGGACGTCACCCTTATAGAGTTTCTTCAGTTCACGATTTGTCTTCATCCAGAGATCCGGACGAACACGGTCGATAGAACCGAACTTGATAGCGTTAATAGCGATACCGATATACTGCTTGCACTTGTATTCCGTTGCAACTGCCACGGCTGTCTCATAACGAGTACGGGCGTCTTCTATACCGGAAATTCGAGTTACAATACCCTTGACCTTTTCCAAGGCTTCAGCATAGTAACGCTCGACAATTCCGACATATTCACGCATGCCGACCAATTCTTCAGGAATGAACTTAACGTAGTCAATATCGACCACACCAGTCATACAGTCGAAATGGTCACGGATAGACTTGTACGTAATGCAGTTAATACGCTTGAACATCTCGATATATTCATCACCCTTGACCTTCAAACGGAACTTAACCGGATAACCGTTGATAGTATGTGCGGAATTAAAAGCCAATACATAACCTTCATAGTTAAGGTCAAGCTTCTTAGCCTGTTCTACACAGTCCTTCAGATTCTGATAACCAGTAATGATTTCCGTTACAGGTACGCCGATTTCCTTAGCCAACTTTTCAAGGTCAGCTCGCGGATATTCAAGATGGGTCGCATAGAAAGCACTGAGCAAAGTCAAGCCTTCGTAATCGTAATGAACCACATGAACGTCGTCCTTATTTGTACATTCGAAACAGTATGTTTCTCCGCCAATAAGCTTGCTTGCGTCTACATGTTCGTCAAACCACTTCTTAGCCCAGATTGCCTGTTCAGAATAAAAGCTTCCCGGAGTCTTCAAAACCCATTCATCCTTATACTTGAAACAGATAATCAAAGAACCGTCAATCTTGTTAGTCGCCAAAAATGAACCGGCAATGTTCGGTTCGAATTCCTTAAAACGGCTGATAATCTTTCCGGTCTCAGCATAGGTTCCGTCTTCTGCAAAGATTTCAGAATAATTGAAGAACTTGTCGAACGGATGTGCGACAATCTTACCAGTCTTCTTTTCGAAAACAATACCGCGACACTGCATAGTCACCTTGTCCCAGTGACCTGCATAAGTCGTAGCAAGGCTATACTTGAAACCTACCAAATCTTCAGTTTCATGCTTGGTAAGCCAGCCCTTACGGACATACCAATAACACTTCTTCATGAAAAGCCAAGACTTAAACGCCTTCCACTTTTCGCCTAAATTGAATTTGATTCTGTAGTATAAGTTAATCATAGCTCCTCTATTGCAAATGCTTCTTCCAAAGCGTCTGCCAACATTTTTCGTTCTTCGTCTTTACTGACGTTAAAAGTTAAACCGTTATAGTCTACATAGTGGTTCTGCATCCAACCATGTATATTACTTGTTCCCCAAAGGTCAATCAATTCCGGTAAATCATATTTGTTTTCTTCTGGCAACCATCGTTCGACTGATAAAACCGGATGAACCATGAAACTATCCTTCGGAGTGAAGTCAAATCTACCGTTATGATAAAATCCCCGAACTTTATACTTTTCATCGCTAACCCTTATCTCTATCATGCGTAAAATATAGTTAATATTCTACGTCTGTTAACCCTCTAAATTTTCTATCGACATTTCTGTCTTTAATGCGTCATACAGCATGGCCCGTTGCGGAGGAAAACACATATCATAATTTCTGCCCGCATATTCAATCGACTGCAAATCCCTGTTAGTAAGTTGTAACTCTTCCGTACCGTAATAAGTAGACGTTACCTGAACACCGTTTACCGTAATTACACCGTCGACTTGCTTTGCGATAATTTCAGGAATCCATACGAAGTCATCTTTTTCCGACAATGATTCATATTGATGCAAAAAACCCAAGACTTCGTAGTTTCTTCCAGACTTTAAAAATTTGATTATTGCCATTTTTACTCCAACTGGTTAATTGCAGTGACCATATTAAAGTTATGCTCAATCATCGACATGATATGCCTGACATACTTATAGAAATCAGACATTTTTGGACAACGCATATCAAATTCAGGTTCCTTAATTTCATATCTCTCATTGCCAAAGATAAGTGTATCGTTTATGAAAATATCCATCGATGCGTTTACTTCTTCGGGATCAGTATCAGTAGTCACTGGATATGAAATATAAGTATACCAGATTTCGAATAACGGAACACGGTCAATAAGGCACGGATTATAACACCAATCCGAAATATCCTCATTATCTTCGCATTCATCGACTACACACTTGAAATTGATATTATACGAATTCTTGATGTATTCGTACTTATTGTCTGCGCCGCGTATTACCTTAATGTTCACCATATTAACAATATAGGAAAAAGACTGACTTTTGTCAAGCCAGTCTTTTAAAACAAATAGGTAAATTATTTTTTACAGAACACCGAGCTTCTTAAGTTCACGAATTGTAGATTCTGTAAGATCATCCTTGACAGGAGCAGATTTCTTAACAGTTTCAGGTTTCTTAATTACAGATTCCTTTACAATATTGTAACCGGCCTTTCTAGCGACACGAACCGCTTCATTGAAATCGTCCGTATCAGCAAGAGTAACATCTTCCTTGTTCTTCCAGTAATTTGCAGTTTCCTGGTCAAGCTGGTCAACGAGGAATGTCGTAACTTCGTCAAAAATCTTCTTCAAGGTTCCGATAGTATAGCCGCGGTTGAAAACAATCTTGAACTTGTCATAGAATTCCTGGAGAGTTCCGTCGAACGCACCCTTCTGGCCGACGTGGAACTTACGGTTAAGCTGGTTCATGCAATACTGATAGCACTGGCGGACCTGTGCCTTATCGACCTTACCAACACGATTCTTATCGACCGCACCATCTTCAGCTGCAATCGCAACAATACGGCGAAGAGCTGCTGCTGGAATAGCCGCAAATCCGATAGAACCGCCGCCATTTCCGCCATTTTCGCCGGAAGCGACACGACGTTTTTCTTCGGCTTCAATCTGGTCAATAACCTTCGGATTATCGAGCGCTGCCATGATACGCTTCAATTCCTTAGTAAGAGGCGGTTCTTCACCCGGAGCGAGAAGCTTACGGCCGAGCATCTTACCGACTTCCTTGGCAACATAGTAATAGAAGTTTTCAAAATAATACATTGCCTGATCGGATTCAAGAATAGTTGCAAGGCGTTCGAGAGTTTCCTTAGAAAGCGTATATTCCTTTCCAACCTTCTTAGCACGGTGCCAGTCCCAGAATTCTTCAATAGCCTGTTCCGGAGAACCTTCCCAGTTGTCCATCAAGAACGGCTTAAGAATACGAAGCACAGTATCATAATGACGGCCAAAAGCCTGTTCTGCAGTTTCGCCTTCAACCGTTTTGTCTTTATTCTTTACCCAATAAACGAGAGAATCAAAACCGCCTTCATTTTCAATCTCTTTCACCGCTTCGCGATCGGCTTCATGCTTTGCCCTATAGTAAGTCCAGAACCAATCAATAAGATTATCCGCTTCGTCCATATTGTCTTCAACAGAGAGTCTATCTGTGTCCAAGTCGATATTATTCTTGTTAGCGACGTTGATAATAAGATATTCAAGCTGAGCCTTCTTCTTGGAAGTCTTCAAACTCGGACTAATATTAAGCTGCTTTGCAACAGTGTCCCAATCCAAGCCGTATTCTTCAATAAACTTGCTAAGCCTGTTATACGTCGGGTCTCCGTCCTTCTTAAGGAAATCTGTAAGAATATACAAGAGGTTTTCAAGTGAATTCTTACCGAGAGTACGGTCAGAGGCACGAGACATTTCTGTCAAAATATAGTCTTTAAACTTCATTAATAAACTCCTTAATTATTTTATATTATTTATAAGAAAAGCCAGCCTTATTCAGGCCAGCTTTAAGGAATAATAATATGAAAGCTCTAGTAAACAACTACATGCACATTGTAGAGATACTTTTCAACGATTCCGACTAATTTTTCGAACTTGATTTTTTCAAGCGTAGTAATAATTCTCGGATTTTCGTTTTCGGTATACTTAGTCGGATGTTTCCAAAGGTTACATTTCTGAATTTCTTTTTTAGTCTTAATGAAATTTATAACCGTTTCAAAACGTTCTTTAGTCAAATACTTTCTGACATTCTTACACATATCTTCAAGAGTATCGGCAAGCTCCTTGGCCTTATCCTTACTCGTCATAGCAAAGAACCAGAAAATCGCATGGTCCTGAATCGGCTGGAAATCACAGCTGATGTCATAGGTAAGCCCGCGTTTTTCGCGAAGCTCATTAGTCATCGGACTAGAACGGCCGAACGTAAGCATATGAGAGGCAATAAGAAGATACTGGAAATCAGAACGCTTTAGCACCTTCTTTCCGTAAGCATATACTTGAGCCTTATCACCCTTAGCAACCGGCATAATTTCTTTCTTTGTCAATTTAAACTTCGGAGAGACCTGCTTAGGAAGTTCCGTACAATATTCAATATTCTTGAATTCCGTCCATTCCTTGCCGACTTCAACAATTCTTAACGGATGCATGAATACGTCTTTATACATCTTCTGTGCATCTTCATAAGTAAAATTCTTAATATCTTCTACAAATCCACCCGGTTCAACCAGATTATAAAACTTATAAAAGTTATTCAAAATATTTCCGTCAACCGGATCGTCATAACAGTCTGTAATTTCCTGAATAACGATATTCTTTTCGGTTTCGAATTCTTCCCTAGTAATAGAATCAAACCCGGACAATAAATCACTTACAAGCTGCTGCTTAAATTCTCTAGGCAGTTTCTTTTCAAGCCCTTTAAAATAGAACTGCACATAGTTAAAACAAGTTTCGGCATTAAACTCAATACAATCGTTAAGGAAACGTTCTTCGTATTTATCAACCAGCTTACAAATAAGATGTTCCATCAAATGCGATACACCATGCTTTCCTTCCGGTTCATAAATTGAACCTGCCGGATATACCAATGTAAGAGATGTAAATTCAGATTTCTGTTGCGCCCTGTGAATATAACCAGAAAGTATTTTAGTCATTATAAACCCAATTTTTTCTTTAATTCCTTGTCGTGTTCTTCGTCATAATCTTCTTTCATAAGAAACTTGCGAATTTCGTCGACTGACATGTTTGTAATATCTACATCGTCAACGAACTGTGCAAGAAAGTCTTTATCGAAACTGAATGAAGACTCATAATATGCAAAATTCTTTACTGATTCTGACTTATTGGTATCTTTATATTTAAATCCAGCATCAATCCACTTATAATTATCTTTTTCAACTATAGCAAATGATTCCGGATTTTTAAATGACCGGTGCAAGAACATATCGAAATGTTCTATGTCTTCTTTATGTTGCGGATAATCTTGCAACAATTTTTCAATAATATACATTGAACTATGACTCCATAATCTTTATGTATTAAATATAACAATTTTACGACAAGCCGTAAACCTATTATAAAAATTCTGAAAAAATAAAAGAACCGGGAGTTACCCGGTTCTCCGAATGCATTCAGAAGATCTTATTAGACCTTTCCGCCTTTGGCCCAAGGTGGTACATTCTTCGGATTTGTTTTTTCTGCCATATATTATCCTCCAATATAATATTTATAAGAAAATATAAATAATATGTGAAAGACGGTAAAAAACATTATAAATGTTCAGAATTTGAACTATTCATAGCCTTTCTGCTAATTCTTTTTTGTGTCTTTTCGCTCCTGCGACTTATTTGACGCACCGAGTAACGAAAGATATTTTTCGCCAAATTGTAATTTTTCATACAACATACGAACCCAGTTATCCTGGCTGACTACAGTCGATTCCCACTGCTTGAAATTACGTCTCCAAGAAGCTCCTTCCACATGAAGATACGGCTTATTATCCCCAATGTCGGCACAGATACCACCTGCTGCAATAACGTCTTCATACATCGTCGACCCTGCATCATAATAAAAACCCTTAGGGTCACGCGGAGAGTTCAACAAATCGGTTTTGACAAAAGACTCGCTGCCAGAAGCCTTGATACGTTCAAAATCGACAAACTTGATATTATGTTTCTTCAGGAATTCGACATCGACATAACAATACCAAGGATGTACTCGCTTATGAATATGATAGCCGCCACGATCACCGCAAATATCGCCATAAAGCTGAATATTCTTCGATTTTACGAAACTGATAAACCTTGCTGGGTCAGAAACGCAGAAACAGTCAGAATCGAGCAATAACGCATATTTAGTATTGACTTTTTCAAGCGCAGCATTCATCGAATCAGCGTGTAAACCGCCAGGATTGTTTATATAGGCGATTTTATACTCGTTCAGCATTTCCCTATTGGATTTATAATCCATCGGGCTGTTTTCGAAAATCAACAGGTTTTCCTTCGTAAACCCGTATCGAGCGAGCTGGTGCAGACAGAGCTTGAATTCCTTGTTAGCCTTATATGAACAGATAACAACAGTTAAATCTTTAAATTCGTTTCTCATATATTTCCTTCACAAATTCACGTTTAAATATAGCAAATTTTGATATATTTATAAAACATCGAAAATTTTCCAATTTTCTTAAACATATAAATAAAATAAGGCGATTTCGAGGGTTTAATGGCATATACACTAAAATATTGTTACGAAATCTATGACTTCTTCAACCAAGATTTCTTCGTGGAAGAACTCGGGCAAAAACTAGGCCCGTGTCAAATCATAATAGACAAAAAAGAAGCCGAAAAAATTTTCGACATAAACAATTTTGATACAGCATCCGGCTTATCACTGACTTGGGAAGGTAAAAACTATATCTGGCTCAATAAATACCTGTTCGAAAATAAAAAACTACTGTTAAATACGATTCTTCATGAAATGATACACCTGTATGACAATCTTATCAACCCGACTATCAGGAAATATCGTTCTGGCCACGGCGCATTCTGGACGAAAACCGCAAAATATGCGACCGCGCTTTACGGAAAACAAATCGGCGCGATTGCCCGTTTTACGGATGCGCATGAATCAGAACGCCTTAAGCATTATAAAATGATGAAACAGACGAAAACCCTGTCGAACGTATTTCTTGTCAAGCTGTCGTCATGGGAACTCGTCCCAATCAAAGACCTTACAGACGAGCAAATCGAAATCCTCAAAGGTACAGATATTATCGGAATCTATAAGGTAAAACCGGGTATCGAACAAACCGAAAAGAACAGAGTCCAGCACTATGCAACGTTTCAGTCTTTGATGGAAGATATTGAAGGCGGATTAACAGAAGAGGAGGAAGAACTTTTCTCCCACCTCAAAATTGACGTCGCTAAAGATACAACAGTAATCTGGCTTCGCCGTAAATAATTATTTTCCAGGGCACGGGTTTCGATATTTAATAAATCGATACCTATTGTCGGTCACTGCATCCATGGCTTCTTCCGTATAGGAAATGAAGCCTTTTTTCTTCATAGCGACTACGTTGGCGACGATTTCTGCAATAGCCTGCTTCTGCTCTTCGTCAGTCGGAATAGTTACGCCGACTGGAACACCGTCATTAATATATTCCGTATGGTCCTCAGCCTGTTCGTCGAGATAGATTGCCGCAGGGATTTGGTCACTGTAGCATCCAAAGATTTTTCTTAGCGTTTCAAGTATCATTTTTACCTCACTTATAATTCAATATCACTTAATATCATTCTTTCCAGATGTACCGGAATAGAGGACAACGGAGTAAGATTATCCTCGTTGATATATCTATAAACTTGTAAATTCCCCTTTATGTAAAAATATTCGAATAATGCCGCTTTGTGCATTATCTTAAGGCACAAGGACGATGTTTCAGGGGTTTCATTAAAAATGGCGCAAGTAACTTTTGCAGCGATTTTTTCAAATACAGATTTTACTTCTGAATAACGAGCGTCAAATGAATTATTCATACCTTTTATTTATAAAGAAAGGGCTTGTCAGCCCTTTTTGTATTCATTCTGTATTTTCTTATATATTTTATAAAGCGCCATACATTTTTCGACATATCCTTTAGTTTCTCCAGCCAAAGGCTTGGCAGGTCTTCCTGCACGGTCAAACTTTGCTTTCGACCTATATGTACGGTAATTAGTCGCCTGCACCCATCCGCCATTATAATCAGCAAGCATCATTTCAATGACGTTTTTATGGGATTTCGACAGGTTAGCGATAATTCTTCCTGCATTGTCGATATTAAACTTCAAATTATTGAAATCGTCGAAGTTAAACGTTTTCGGATCCTTGCCCTGAAGCCTCGTATGGGTATCGAACGCAGTTCCTTTCGTAATCTGCATCATTCCCCTTGCGCCCTTGTTACTGGAAGCAGTATTGTCATAGTTAGATTCCGTACCGGCCATGGCAAGAAGAATATCAATATCGATATTGTACTTATTGGCAGTATTTACCATATACTTGGCGATAGTCGTTACGTTCTGTCTTCCGTATTTCTTAAGCATAGTATCAGGCGTAGCAAGAATCTTCTTCTTGGTCAGCTCGACTTCATCCTTGAAAGTAAACTTGGATGAATCTTCAGGACTTGCCTTATAATTCTTAGGAACGCCGAACTTGTCAAAATCCGTATTGTAACGCTGCTGCATATGAACAACGGAACCCTTACCGAACGAATCGTCAGTAACAGGCTTGGACTTCACGCCGCTGTTTCCGAATGCGAGACCTGCAGCAAGAGCTCCAGCGCCTAATGCTCTAGAAATTACGCCTTCTTCTAAAATATATCCGGCATCTTCCAGAATTTCTTTTGCTTCGTCAATGGTCATTAAATTACCTTAAATGAATATAAAAGGAAAACAACTATTCCAATACAGATAAAAACCGCTATACCGCCTAAGGCCTTGTCAAGCCAGTCGTTATCGTCAAATAAATAGTTGTTTCCCTTTTTCATTATTCTACAATATTATCGATAGAATCGACGAATTCCTGTGCTGCTTCAAGTTCTTCTTCAGTGAACTTGCTGCCTTTCTTCTTGTTTTTCTTTGCTTCATCGATCTGTTCGATATATTCGTTAAGTTCTACAAAATTATCATCAAACATTTTATTACCACCCTGGTTTAAATTCAACATCGCCAACATGCCAAGTGTCAAGGACAAAAAGACGTTTCGAAAACACGCGACTAGCATCATAATAGCTCTTAAAAGTGCTTTGCGTCATTGCATATGACACAAAACATTTCGGGTCATTATTTATCGAAAGTCTTTCCCATGAACCAGTCAAATAAATATTACCCGAGCTACCGGCTCTTAATGCCCGATCCAAGTCAAAATGGGCCTTGCTATTACGTTTTACGAAATATACTTCTTTTTTATTTTTACAATAAGCAATGACGCTTTCACACCACTTATTGATTGCTTCCTGAGACATACCAGACAGCGACGCATTTTCCTCGTCAAATTCCACGTTACCAATTTCTCTTTCGCGGCGAATCATTTCCGGCTTGATGCCGTAGTAATAACGAGACATATCTCGCATGGTACGCATCTGAACAAAATTATTCGGATCCAATGTACTGAACAATCTTGTCCACCTGCCGCAGAATCTTCTCTGGCCAGACGAACCTTTGGCTATTGCTTCTTGTAATGACTTCCAGTCTGGGCAATTTACTGAAAGAATATAGTAATATGACTTGCCTTGGTATTCCTGTTTAAGCATGACGTTCTTCATTGCCCATTCCGCAACATAGTCCTTATCCATCAAGGCGACGCCGGTTTCGGTATTCTTAACAGCATATCTTTCGATATTACCAAGTTCTGGATAATCTTCAGAAAGCTTGTCAGCTATTCGTTTCCATTCGAACTTGTGGCAGGTTTCATCGCTGCTTCTCAATGCACGTCTAACCGCTGCACGGTCACGAAGCGCCGCACGGTGAATTGCGAATTCCCAGTTTTCAGCCGGAAGTTCTGTATGGCAGTGAACATAATAATGCAACATTTCATGTACGAATACGTTTCTAAATGCCGCATAAGTACCACATGCATTAAGGTTCAACTTTATACATACAGGAATAAACTTACGGTTTGCTAAATCCGTCCTATATGAAAAATAACCATGTAATCTTGTACCTTTCATCCATTCAAACGGAATCGGAGCAAGTACACCATTAAAATAAGTCTTATTAAACTTATCGAAATAATATTTCAATGAGGCATTGTCTTTTTCAAAAGAACGGCCTTCATCGTCTGTTAACTGTATAGCTTCGTCTAATATATTCATCATATATTATTTATAAGAAGCTTCTACTTTGTTTCCCACGACAGCTTAATATATTTTACCGGAATATTCTGGTTAGTGAAACAGGCACAGGCGGACAAATCGTCCTCGTCGTCAAATTCTGGGTCCTTATAGACCTTAAAATTCGACGGGAGATTGATTTCATAGACATACATTTTCGGCATTTCTTCATTATGGTCCTTACGCCAGGTATAATGCATATCAAATAACATCCTCTCGGTAAGCTCGTCCAGTCGTTTTTCAAGCGCTGCTTGAGCTTCTTCCTTAGATGTATCATAATCTATTGTACCGTCAATAACTATGGTCTTTAAAGCCATCTTGCCGCTAATCATGTAAATACGGCGTTCATATTTGACATTGTTCTTGTTCTTACAACGAAGACCGCCAGTCTGCTTAAGAATTTTCGGCGTGGCAGAACTAATATGATAGAACTTGCTGAAATCCAGTTCTTCAATGAACCTGTTATAAGCTTCCATCTTATCTGGATTGTTCAACAGTTCAAGTTCGACATAAGGCTTAATATTGTCGACCGGTTCCCTAGACTGGCGAAAAATCAACTCGGTCTTGTTCGGAGAACAGTCAGACCAGCCATTTGCATCAAAAAACTTTCGGACTTCGTTAATATCCAAACTATAGATATTCTTCAATTCTGATGCAGAAAATTTAACTTCCATGCCATTAAGTTTCAAAGTACCGCAATCGTTAAGTCTTATATTAAAGCGGTTTTTCCATTTCTGGCAAAGCTCAGGTAAATCTACGAACCTTAAAGATTCGTTCATGTATTCTGCAAACGTCATCATATATTATTTATTCAAAATTTCAAATTTATCATCGAAGTCTTTTTTAGAATACCAAGAAAACTTAAAATATCCGTCCTTGGTGACTTCCTTTACAATATAAGTATTATACTGGAAATATCTAGGAGTCAATCTCCATGTGACATTGTTCAAACAGATAGGATCTTCCCAGACCATTACACCATAATCGGTAAAATCGTAATCATACGTATCGCCGAAAAATGCTTCAAGTTTTTCTCTGTCGTTATTCGTAAAATAAATGAAGTTAAATGTAGGCGATTTGTATCTGCATTGCTTCACCCCAATATTGTTAAATATTTTACGCATAAACTGTTTGAACATGTTTTACTTCTCCAGGTAAATCACAATTTGATGTAAAATATAGTAAAAAATAAATACCTGTTCAGATTAAAAAATTAATCTGAATTTATAATATACCCCAATACTCTTTAATCTTTCGTGTCAGCTCGTCTGCGCAATCACGAGTATACGTATAGTCACAATCTCTTTCGACATATCGTTTGATAATATATTCAAACTTCGTATCGCCGAGTTTCCTTACCCATTTTTCAGAAACATCTTCTTTAAGCTTATCAAAATCTACATTTTTATCATCTTTATATTTAAGAATATACTTGTTCAAATCTTCTGTAGTATAATCATAAACGACATTCTTATATCGGTCGATGAAAAACAGTCTTTCCTGATAGGTCATTTCCATATTATATTTATTCCTTACAGGCCGAGTTTTTTCTTAAGTTCGTTATTTCTTGAAATAAGCTGCTCAAACAACGGCCTTGCATTTTCGTAATAGTCTTTCTGGTCCTGGCGAAGCCTTACACCCTGGGGCAGATACCACTTATGAATATCGTCATATTCGAATCCGCATGCCATCAACGTATTCTTGATTGCATTTATCCGCATGCCGTTAACCTGATATTCTTCAATCTCACTCATATTACTTTCCTTTCTTTTTCCAGTCGATGTCCTTCTTCATGAATTCGACCTCGGCATTCTCGTTCGCCTTTATATATTTCTTGAATTCTGCCAGTGTATCGTAATGGCATTCTGTCAACTTTACAGTAGGCTTTTTCGAAAAACATAAAAACTTATCCTCTACCTTCATTACCCTTACCGTCCTCAATTTAAAATCGACAAGAATAATATCTCCAGTAATTACGTCCGTCTTTATATTTTTCATATACAGGTAAGGATTCATCTTTATATAGCCCTTATCTGTCAAGTATTTAGACATAGCCTTCACAATAGCATCAACCTTCATTATTTAACTTTTTATTTATTATAAAAGAAAACCGTCATCCAAAAAATTAGGCCTGACGGTTTCTTATTATGTAGAAAAATATTACATCGTAATAGAAGTCTTCAAGTTAGCACAGTCGATAGCACAGTGCTTGAGAAGTTCGATAAGGGTCTTAGATGCACCCTGCTGAATCTTCTGGGTAACTGCGTTGATATACTTAGCCTTATCGTCCTGAGAAGCGAACATTTCGTCAGTGACATAGCGTTCGGTAGCATACTTGAAAATTGCATCGCCGAGATCCTGGCCGAGCTTCTTGAGTCCTTCCTTCATATCGCCGTTGCCAACATAACGCTGGATAAGGGAATCGAGAGAAGAATTCATAGCCTGGGTTTCATAGCTCTGTTCGGCAGTAGACTGCTGCTGAGCTTCCATTTCTTCGTCGAGCTTCTTGTGATAGTATTCTTTGAAATCAACAATCTTTGAATCCATGATAATCTCCTAAATTTTTCTTTTATATTATTTATAACGCTTATTTTCCAAAATCATGAAAGTCGTCGGAAAATCATTATCTTTGTCCGCTGGGAAATCTTCAGAATGTACAATATCCCATTTCGACATATCTAATTCTGGAAAAAATGTATCACCATCTGGTATTTCTGTATGGATTCTGGTCAAATAAATCTTATTAACAATGTTAACAGACTGTCTATAAAGTGACCCTCCGCCGATAATGAAAGGTTCCTTAATATATTTGGAATTCACGTAATCGACCGCAAACTGAAGACTCGGCTTGACTATAACGCCTTCCGGATTATAGCTTTCATTAGACGAGACCACGACATTAAGTCGATTCGGCAACGGCCTGCCAATAGATTCGAAGCAGCGGCGTCCCATTATTACGGCTGAACCGGTCGTCAATTCCTTAAATCGCTGCAAATCCCGCTTTAAATGCCAGGGCATGGCATTATTTCGACCAATGACATTGTTATCCGTTGCCGCTACAATTATACTATACTTACTCATTTATTGCCTCATTTATAATTTTTAAAATTCTAGATTTTTCCTTTACATTATCTGTTACCCAATCATATTCTTTAACGCGAATTAATTTAATTTTATATTGATTACATAATACATCTTTTTCCATATCGCGTTTCCATATTTCATTGGCCGTTACTTTTTTATGCCATATTAAATCATTTTCTTTATAAAATCTTGGATCTGCATGCCAATATGTACCATCGTATTCAAATGCAAGTTTTAAATTTGGTAAATATATATCTAGTTCTTTATTTGGAATTATATGTTTTGTATTTTCTATAATAATATCATTATAAATTGATTTAATATATGTTAATACCTCTTTTTCTTGCTTACTTTTTCCATTTTTATCAGATCGTAAACAATGAGGACAAATTGTATCATCTGTACTATTTAAAAAATGACTAAAATAAATACTATCATATGTAAATATAGTATTACAAGTTAAACATTTACATGTAATATTATCATTATTTTTATTTAATAATTCTATATTCTTATTTTGTAAAATTTCTTTAGTTCTATTTAAAAATACTTGTCTTAGTTTTTGACGACATTCTTCAGTATTTAAATAAGTTGAAACTCCATATTTTTTTATATTTGACTGCTTATTTTTTTCTATAAAAGCTGGTACTTGTGTTACCCAATCTATACCATATTTTCTATTACATGTATTTTTAATTTTTTCTTTTATAATATCAGATTGCGTTGCATATTCTACGCCATAACGTTCTTTATTTGTTTTCTTAATTTTTTCTTTTTTAGATTCTAATTGATTTGTACTTTCAACACCATAATTTAACAAACATGTTTGTTTTATACGGTTTTTAGATTCTTCTGTTTTTGCATAATTATCTACCCCATATTTTTTCAAACAGGTTTGTTTCTTTTTATTTTGTATCTCTGGATTTAATTGATTATTTTTATTAGTACATGTACTACACAAAAAATCTAAACGTAAACATCTAAATGTTTTTTCTTTTACT
>Ga0265301_10002090_pt1 | contig 24064 bp, 31 predicted proteins | sample AusTroGonzalo_MG_2_FD_193488 | JGI IMG/M metagenome (GOLD analysis project Ga0265301, IMG submission 193488) | Bovine rumen microbial communities from tropical cattle in Woodstock, Queensland, Australia - Gonzalo_04 | ecosystem: Host-associated > Mammals > Digestive system > Stomach > Rumen ... | reverse complement strand
CATAGCTTGAATAGATTTTCTAAATTCTGCTAATTGTTCTCTTGTATAGAGTTTTAGTTTTTCATCCACGCTACACACCTCCTAATTTAAAAAATTAAATTGAGCCTTACTCCAATCCCTACGTGCCTTTTTCTTTTCCTCTTCTTCTATAAGACTAATATAATATAATCCATATACAAAAGAAGAAACCAAGTCTTTTCGGGTATGGCTATTGATACGAGTTAGCACTATTGTGCTGTTAGTGTCTAAATTTGCTTTTAAATTAGCCAGCTGATCTTGTAACTTAGTAGTTTGTACATAAGGTATCAATCTTGTTGCTTGTTTTACTGGGTTCATTTTTAATCAAGATTTATAACGACTAAAGTATCTTCGTGCTTGTCGCTCATTTAATAGTAGAGAAATGCGTTTTAGACTTAAAATTATGTGTGCATTTGTATAAATTTCGCTATTTAGTGTACGATTTGCCTCAATTCCGAACAATTTTCGCAAATTTCCACGTTTTTCTGTAGCAGAATACTTAGTTTTATTCAAAAAACCATATGGTTGATAATAAATGCCATTTACCTCTTGCTCATCAATCATATAATCAGCAAGTCCAGCACCATTACCATTAATATCCATTACAATTGCCTTAAAATCAAAATCTAAATCCAACTGCTTTAACATCGCAGCTTGATCTCTAAAATGAGTACCATTTAATAATTTTAAATTAACTAAATGTATTTTATATCTCTCACCCTCAGGATAAACCTTAAATATTTCTGCAACAGTTTGGTCGCCTTCAAAACGCGCAACGTCGACTGCGCATACATAGAAACCGTTAAAACCCTGTTCTCTTTTAAACTCAGGTCTAATTAGGGTTCTACATTTATCAATTTGAGAATAAGAATAATAACTTTCTTCACTACCACCTGTTCACACTGAGCAATATTCACGTAAGAATGATTCAAGCTTATAAGATGAGCTTTGCATCTTATCTTTAACTTTATCAACTGATAAAAGCCCATGCATTACTGGAATTCTATAATCTCCCCCAAAGCAAAATGCTTTACCAGGCTCTAAAGCCATTCTTACTAAACATTCCAATACTCTATCATGAGCATAAGTATTTTTATACCCAGCAGTAGTAATCATAATTTGTTGCGCATGAGGTTCTGTTGGATTTAATAATCCAGCTACAGTTCTACGGTCAACGTTCAGCAATGGTATAACAACTTCATTAACATTATCACCATCCATGAACGCAAACTCTTCCAAATTACCCAAATGTCTACGTCCACCACGGCCTGCATTTGTAGTATTAACGATATCCATTTGACTGTCATTACGGAATTTCATTTCTGCATAATCTGAACCAACATTTCCATATTTCTTTTTCGCTTTATCAACTTCACTAATTTTAAGTTCATTTACAAAAAACGGAAATAAACGGAATACTTCATTCATTTTTTCTTCTACAATCATCGCAGCTTGTTTTTTAGTATCCGCACAAACAAAACCTTTTGCGCCAGGTAATACTATACCTTTTATAACATTTAAAATAAAATCCAAAAAAGATTTAGAATAAGCACGAGGGAAAGTTCCAGACACTTCTTGATAACGCATTCCAACTCTTAAAAATATACGTTGGTAGAAAAATAACTTAAAATAAGAATCTGCTGGCGTTATCAAATCAATTAAATAATCTGGATATAAAGTGAACATACGAACCATGTTCTCCATTTCCTCTCTATGCTCATCTACGTATTGCGGAGTTACTACTATTTGTTCCATGTCATTTCGTTCCATAAATGTATTATAGTAGCGATCCATAACTTGTTCAAGCGAATTATTTGTATTCATCGCCCACCTGCCTGAACATTTCTTCAAGTTCTTGTTCGTTCAATGGATCTTCTATCTCCTGTTCTTCATCCGCCGTGTCATATAACTGTTCTATATCATCATCAGTAATTTCAGTTCCACTTTCTTTTGCCAACTTTGCTGAATCATACATTTCATGTAAAGTCTCACTACTATCACTGAACAAACGGCGCACATATTGTTCCATGTTGCTAATAGTTTTGTCAACTATATCTCTGTTTTCACTAATCTTATAATTTAATAAGAAACCTGTCTTTTCTAAATAAGCTACCAATTCAGATAAACTTTCAATAGTATTCTCATCTGAAGTTGTCTGAGTACTAATTCCAAGTTCCTTCATCAATGTATTATAACTTTGCAATACTGTAGTAGCTTCTTTATTATCTCCTTCTGCGATACAATGGTCAGCTATAGCACTTAATTTAGCCAACTTACGCACCATATCACGACGAGCTTCGTCTTTAAATGGATAATGACTTAAAGTATGACGCTCATATTCCTCCATACGCATGTATTCATCTAAAGTAAAACCATCAATATGTCCTCACTTTTTACGCAAATACATAAGTAAGTCTGAATGTAAAGCGGTTAATTCATCTAATACATTTCCATATTCACGACATCGGTCCCACATTTTATTATATTGAAACCAATCATTATCAGCATACTTGTCATTGCGCATCTCCTGACAATAATCTATAAGCAATGGTCCCAACTTCTCATAAGACTTGTTCATCTCAATTCAACGATTTGCATCAAAAGGCAAATCTAAAAATTGACACATCTTATCTATTGAACCCAAATCATTACGGTCAATCTTTTGCGCCAAGCATTCAACACAAATATAACTTGTACCATTAAGTCCATATTTAGATGAATTACTTGTGGGCAAGTACAATTCTAATTTTTGGTTTTTCCCACATTCGGGGCAAACACGATATCCATTCTCCATAATTATCCCTCTTTCTTTTTATTTTGGTACACACAATCTTTACATATATCTTTTCACGTACCGTCAGCATATTGCCCAAAGTTTAATTCATGAGCGTATAACTGACGTCCGCATTGTGGACACACTTTCCAGCGCATCATATTAGCTAAAGTACCATCTGGCTGATGATGTTGCTCTTCCCATCATAAGTAGGCTTGTCGCACAATTTGTTTAGAAATATGTTGTTTCCATATAGTGCTTATATAATTGACACTATATGTTTTTCCACCCAAGTCTTCCAATTTACGAACTATATCCTCATTTGGTGTATGCCTAATCTTCTCACGCAAAATCAATCTTTGCTCAGGGGTTAAGCGCACACGTTGAAGTAGTTCATCTAAAAATGTGTATAAATCATACCAAGGATGAAATGGGTTATTATCAATCCGAGCTTTCATTCCCGAATAATATTTAAGCATTGCGTGGATATGACGTCAATCCCCAAAATCTACTGTCATACCCAAATCGCAAATCATATGTGGCCCAATAGCCATACCTAAATAGTCTGGTTTTTCAACATTTGGTTGAAATCCTGAGATTTGAACTGGGGGCTTAAATGCGTCACGCAATAAAAATTGCTCACGGCGCAAATCTATCATCCACTCACGCATAAAATATTTTGTCTGATATGTAGGTACTAATTCCCTATCGGGATCCATTTCTCTCTTTCCTTCCAACACTTCACGGCAATATTGATAACGCTCACTAATAATATCAATTGCCTCCCACAAATCTTTCATAAATGGAATATCTCCATCTACCTTGCGGTCAATTGTTGGTCTTGGTACACGATATATGCTCACCTCTTGCGAACGCTGTACCGTAGCTTCGCCCAGAGTAGATTCTATCAATGTCTCATAACTCACTTTCTTTCTACTTCCCTCTTTTAGTTCTACTTCAGCATCTACATCTTCTGCGTATAATAAATAATTTGCTACTTTATCTAATTCAGATGGTGGACACTTACTTAATAATCCTTGCTCATCTAAATAATTAACAAGTGCTACACGTTCAGCATATGCTTGTAGATTAAAATCTAACATAGGAACAACTGTTGCCATGTAATACCTCCTAATTCACTCTCCTCTCTTGCTCACTTTACTTGTATTATATCACAACATTCTATTTTTGTCAATAGTAAATTAAAAATTTTTAAATTTTTTTAAAAAAGACTTCACAAATGGTGGAATTTTAATATATAATATATTTGAAAATTAAAGATATAAAAGAAATATATATATAAATATATATATTAAGAAAAGAATTAAATCATTCCCCTTAGGGAATACAATTCTTCAGAAACTTCGTTTCTTCAGAATTATATTCTTTCCCCCTTTCTTTTATAAGAAAGCGAGTGTTCGCACTGCTCACTGCTCACTCGTGAAAGGAGATGCTTACGCAATGGAAATAATTTTATACTTAGCAATAGCCTTCGTATCATTTATGATCGGCGTACTGATAGGCTCAGCAGGGCGCTTCGACGATGAGGATGACTCATGCAATGACAAATAACAACATTTCATAATTTACGCCATCTAGATCCGCACATAGTGCCATTTAGCACTGCGGTATGGGACCCAAAATGGTTTGCCAATGCTGAAGGCGCCCCCCATCAAGATAAGAGAGGCGTGTGATACGGATTGCGCTACGAAAGCCTAGTTCCAGGAGAACTATGCCACAACTTATGTTTTGGCCCAGAGACTTGCGGCGCCACTCCAGATGAGTGTGCATTCTTGGCTCAATATGAAAAACAGCTTAATAGGCTCAACTTTGAGCGTTGCATCCAAGAAATGGAGCTCATGGCGCGCATCGTATGCCCGGAGGCCATTGGTGTGGCATTATTGGTCTACGAAAAGCCGGACAATCCGTGCAGCGAAAGATGGCCGCTATTGCGCTGGTTTGCGGCGCATGGCAAGGAGATAAAAAATGATTAGCGCAGAAATGGTGCAAGCCACTATTGAGGCCCTTGAGGCGTACGTGGACATGCTGGCCGCGCAGGGGGAGCGCGAATTGGCGGGTCAAACGTGCACAGTGCTCAATTTTTGGCGCATGTACCAAAATTTTACAAAAAATTAAGAAAAAAAGTTTACAAATGGACAAAAATCGTGTAATAATATAAATGTAAAAAATAAATGAGAAATAATTTTTTAAAAATTTGTTATTTCTCGTGTAGGAGGAAAAATTAAATGAAACCAAAATATGTAATTTATGAATGCGAAGAATGCGGACGCTTATTTAGCAGAGATGTGGCAGAGGTGCTACGCGATGACGTAGATGATTGCCATGTACGCGTTCAATTGCTACCTGAATATGGCAAAGATGATATAGAAGAATTTCCAATGTGCGTATGCTTGGGCGGAGATCCTGCCGCAGTTGTCGCAATTGATGAAGTAGAAGAGGACGAAATAGAAGTAATCGAATAGTCCACGGAGGCTTCGTTTGGATAAATTAAGCTTTACACTACTGGCTACGCGCGCCAAGCGTCTAGCCGGTGCAATAGATAAGTCGCCAGCCTTCACACAATTGGCAATAGAAGAACTTCCATCTCTTATATTGACCATGGCTGGCGGAGTGACTGCCCAGGAACAGCCCTACACCTTAACCTTTCAATGGGTTCTGGGCGGCAAACCAAATATGACGGTAGATGAGCTTTATGAGGCCATCTACGGTAAGACTTACACAAAGTAGGTCTTTTTTGCGGTTCGGCTACTATCTCTTTGGAGGTGGTACGCTATGTATCAATTATGAATTAGAAAACAAGACACAGATTGAATGTTGATAACAACATTTGATAGCGAAGCTGGTATTGATTATATGTTAGATCAAGCTGGCGAAGCTGATTGTAAAGAAGCCATCATTTTACAAGATGGTAAGGCTGTGGCTTACAAAGAGTTTAGGAGAAAAACAAAGTAAATATGGATTATCATAAATTTAAAACTTTAATGATTAAAGGTCGTTGATTATGAAAGCAACGCAAAGATTGAGATGTTGGTCCTGAATTGGCGGCTATTTTAGATAAAGTTTGCATGGGAGATCGTAATATGAACTATACGCTCTGTGAATGGTGAATTACTGCTCCCAATTCAGATGTATATGAATGAGATGTCTTTTCATTATGGCTAGAAATCGGTAATTAGCTTTGTAAATTCGGTTTTGGATTTTGTAAATTCGGGTAGGCGCTTTGCGTTATATATCGGTTTTTGTGGACAATTTTACAAAAGACACCCCCCACCCACTCAAAAAGCAAAAGAGCAAAACAAGACGGCAACCCCCACTCACTCACAAAGACACAAAAACACACACAAAGACACAATACATTTTAAAACACACATAAAACACAATATAACAAACATTTTACTTAAAACAATAAATATATCGTGCAACCCTTAAAACCCTTTTAAAAGGCATTTAAAAGGCATTTTACACGATTTACAACTTTTTTTACAAATTGCATAAAAACTATTGCATTATTTTTAAAAGTATGGTATTATAATATTGTCTTTAAAAAAGAATATTCGGTTGCTTTTTTAAAATTATGACAAGAGAGTAGGTGAATAGACATTGAATAGTGATAAACAATTCAACTTTAAAGACTTTGAATTGACTTTCACAAATGATAACAATAAAATGATTATTAATTACAATGTTAAACAAGACAATGAAATCATTACAAAAAAGATAACATTGACAACTAATTATTTAATTGTTAATCACATAATAGTTAATAGTGAAACACCTTTGACAAGTCAAGACATTAAAGACAAATTGAATAATAAGGACTTTTCTACAATTCAAAAGATAACTGCTATTTTAAGTGCTAGTTCTCTAAAAGAATATCGTTCTAGTTTATACAATAAAAGTTTTAATGACAATAAGAAAACTACTTATTATAAAAATGACTTTGCAATACTTATTGACACAAAGGCACAAGAGTTAAAACTAATTTAAAAAGTCAATTCATACAAACAAACAAGTAAAGACAAAACACAAAACAAAAACTTTACTTGTTTGTGTCTATCTATTAAATAAGTGTTAAAGTAAAGACCTTAAAATTATAAAAACTAACAACACTTTACAAGTGCATAAATTAAAAAGTGCTATGACTTGTTTTAATAGATAGGCACAAGCAAGTAAAAAGCATCTTGCTTGGTAGTTAGTTTTTATAATTACTATACATTAAAGTTAAAATTGTTTTACTTTTAATCAAAGTTAAAACTAAAATCATAATTGTTAAAATCAAAACACTTAATAACAATATGATTTACTATTAATCAATACACTTTTTTGACTAATTAATCTTTTTTAAATAACTTTAAAAAGACTTTTCAAAAAAGAAAAGTCAAGCATATTTTTTATCAAAGATTATAGCATATTTACACGATAGGAAATAAAAAAGTGTATACCCCTTTTTAAAGTGTATAGTATAGGGTGCATAAAAAAGCAACCGACTTATCGTGTAAAGTATGCTAAAAAGAATATAAAGGAAGGTAGGGACTAAAAAATGAAAAGATACAAGTTAAAATCTTGGGTTGAAACAATGTTGATAACTTGGGGCATTTTAGACTTTTTCTTGGTAAGTTTGGCATTATATATGCAAAGACTTTTAGAATTAGGACTTTAAACATTTTTTAGGGGGTTAAAAATTAATAGAGTTTACACTCTATTTTTTTATATGTAAAATTAAAAATAATTCTTGCAAAAATCTTAAAAGTATGGTATTATTATATATGTAAAGGCAAGATAAGGTCTTTACAAATGTTCTTTGACAATATACCCTTTTATACCTATTTATAAAGTTAATATTTATTAAATAGGAAAGGTATAACAATTATGATATTTAAAAATGAAAACAATGAATTGGTATTAAAAAGGGTGTGTAGATTAAGTTTAGCAAAACAAGATTATATTTTATTGGTGGATGTAGAAACCTGCAACGACAATAAACTTATACTTGATTTTAGTTATATGATCATATCTTGCAAAACTGGACTTATTATTGAAAGAAACTCATATCTTATACAAGAAGTATGGGAAACTCGTTCTCTTGTCAATGGTAAGTATGCAAAGGGCAAGAAAAAAGATTATAAGGAAATGTTGAAAAACAATAAAATAACTTTAATTACTAAACAACACTTATATAATAAACTTAACAAATTATTAAATACTTATAATATTAAAGTATTTATGGCATATAATGGAAAGTTTGATTTAGAAGCAATCTACAACACTTTTGATTATACTAATAACCGTATGAAATTATGGAAACACAAATGTTGGAGGGGTGGAGATAAAAAACCTTTATTTAGACAACTTGACTTGTTAGATTTATGGACTTATGCAAGTGTTTTTTATAAAACTAAACACTATAAAAAATGGTATGATAAGAATATCAAAGAATATAGTTCAAGTGGAAATAGAAAAACAAATGCGGAAATAGTTTATAGATATTTAAAGGAAAACCACCTTTTGAAAGAAACACATATTGCACAAGAAGATTTAGACATTGAATATCAAATCTTTATTGCTTGTGTGTGGAAAAAGTCTACTAAAATGTTTATAGCAAATTATAGTGGACTATGGGGTGCTTGGAAACTTGCACAAGATAAAATTGATAAGTTAAGTAAGATTTATCAAAAATTAGTGTTAAATAGATTTTAGGGGGTTAATTAGGGGGTTCATTTAAAATAGGTGTAGGGGTATATTGAAAAAGACATATTTTTGTGTAAAATGTATTGACAAATAAAAAAATTGTGGTATAATATATACTGCTTTTAGGGGATACCCGAAAAAGTATTGTTATACCAATGCAAGTATATAATTCAACTTTTTTCATTTCGGTAGGCAACTACCAAAAAAATATAAACAAAAACCTTTTAAAGTTAAAATAATTTTAAGACACACTCCTTATAAGTAATTGATAGTGTGTAATTCTATGTTTGAATTATATAACTTGCAAACCTTTGACAAAAAGACTATCGGTGATAGTCTTTTTTAATATACTCTTTTTTTTTAATAAAAAACACTCCCCAACATATCACATTATACCATAAAATGCAAGAGTTTGTCAAGTATTTTTTTATCGTATATTGTGGACATGATCGTCCACCCCGGGCAATATTTGGTACCGTGGACACGGGCCCCCCGTCCACACCATACGATATAGGAGCTGGAGCTGCGCGTCCACGCCAGCCGGTATAGGGAGCTGTGGACCCCCGCCCCTGCGGGCCCGACACACCTGGGTGAGTTGTAGGAGCTGCGCTAGCGACACGCCAGGCGGCGTTGATGGAGCTGGATAAGAATAAAAAAAAAAAAAAAAAAAAAAGATCTCCCCTTTTATTATATCACAGATCGCCCCCGTTTGTCAAGACTTTTTACAGAAATTTTTTTAAAAAATTTTGCGTAAAACTATTGCATTTTGGTAAAAAATTTGATATAATATATATATAAGATGAAAGAAGAAAGGAAATAGACAAATCCACAAATAAAAATGTAAAAATTAAAAAAAATTATTGACTTTCTAATCATCTTATGATATAATATATATATAAAGATGAGATGAGAAATACAAAAAATTAAGAAAGCAAAAATAAATCTTGTCAAATTATGTAAAAAGGGTTGAATACTCGCCCGAATATATGATATAATATATATGTAATGAGTATTACAAAAATAATTTAGGAAAGGGCTAACACGATAGTCAGGTGTTAGTTAGGGTGATTAAAATGGCTAAAATGGTTGGAATGAACGCAAACTACAAGGAAGTTGCAACTGTATTAAGAACTTTTGAAGGTGGTGCTGCATTTGCAAGAGAAGTATTAAACAAAATGGTTGAGGGCGGCTCAAAAAGAACTTTCAACTCAGTTAACGCAACTTTAGCAGCAATGGCTACTAAAGGATTCGTAAATAAAGAAAAAGCAGTATTTGGCGACAAAATGTTAACTAAATACACTTTAACTGAAAATGGCATCACTGAATTAGACAAAGAACCAGAAAACGACAAGGAGGCTGAATAAGCCTCTTTTTTTTGGCTTTTTTTTGATCTAGGTTCGGATCCATTATTTCCCGGGAAATAACGCCCGGTTTTTTTATGCCGCCAAAGGAGCTGCCCCCAAGAGCTGCGCTGGGCCCTAAATTGTGGTCCAGGAGCTGGGCGGGCATAGTATAGGTATATATAATAATAATACTCTCCCATTATAATATTATTATAACATAACGAGGCACCTCGTGTCAAGAGTATTTTACAAAATCATCCCGCGTATTTTTTTGCCTGCCGTATTTTTCACCCGATTTTAGTTTCCCCCCTATAAAGGCACCCCGGAAATTTTTATGCCCCCTATTTTTTGGTGGTGAGGAGCTGCGCCCGAAATTTTGTCAAAAGACTTGAAAAGACCCCCCTTAAAATGATATAATATTATTAAGAAAGGGGATAAAAGACAATTAAATATTGACCGTAGCGCTGGTACCGATCCGCATAATGAGTGTTAGCGAGGGGAAGGAGGGGAGGGGAGAATCTACCCTTTTTTTGGTTGATTAGCGACAAAAAAATAAGAGCATAAAAACGCTCTTTTAACTTGACAGAAGGACCTCTCGCGAGGTACCTCATACCCCCTCTATTTTTTATCATATTATTGCTATACAAAACATAGCATATTATATATAAGAGTATATATACTACTAAATATATTATTATATATACATATATACCCTTATATTATTACTACTACATATATATTATATATATGGATAGGTATTATATATATTATACCTATATTATTATATACTATATTATTATTACTATATATATACCTATTATATATACTTATTATTATATATATTACTATTACTATTACTATTATTATATATAGTATATTATTACTACTTATATATAGTATTATATAGTATATATTATATATAATATAATACCCCTTTATTTATTACATTAGATTAGTAGGCTTCCCGCCTAAAAAATACAATTATTTGCCCGTATTTTTTGAGTTGTGGGGAATATTAAGGAATTTTACGCAAGGCATATCCTTTAATATAAGTGCTGCCTTAACCTTGTCTACTAGCCCCTTACGAGCTAAATTAAGCACTACATTAGCTGCCTTTTGTTCTGTCCAGCCTTTGCCCAATACTTTTGCGATAGTGCTTACGCTATAGCAGCGTTCGTCTAGCATATTTTTAACCTTTTCGTCAATATGTGATACTGTCATATTTTATACACCTTCCTTCCCTAATAAAACTGCCTCGATCTCGGCTAATTCTAGCCCGATATTATCTAATTCTACTTCGTCCGCCCCAATTATGCGTAGCAAGATGTTTAATAATCTTTCTTTCATAATTATCCCACCTTTCCAAGTGTTGTTAAACACTCCTAGCAGTTTCTCAATTTCTTGGGAAACTATTAGCAGGGTTTAACCCCTTTTTTTAGAACGGGTAATTCTTGGTATATTTACCCGTATGGAAACTTAATATTTTAGGCTAGTTTCAAGCCTAGACACACCTCGCCTAACAAACTCCAAGTGTCCTGAGCCGGCACCCCTTTTATCGTCTTGGTGCGGGACTAGCACATTGACCAAGTTGTGCATCTATAATTTAATTTATAGCATATTTTATTGCTTTTAAATTAGCGTTTTTGCCGTGTAATTTCTTATTTGTTTTGCCCTTTCTTGCTAAATTGCCTGCTGTTCTCATAAATTGAGCCATATTTTTATCAACTGCAACTTTGCTTACGCTTACTTTTCTCTTTGCCATAATAATCATCTCTCTTTCTTTTTCATTTTATATATATATTATATTATAAACTGGTAGCAACTTTCAAGTTATTTTGTAAAATATTTTTAAATTATGCCGACGGGCACCCTCGAACTGCCATATCGTTCCTTGTGTCCCCCACAAGACTCCGGTTACCGCTCCTGATGGTCTTCAGGTGGCTACTCAGTTAATCAACCTTTCACTCCAGACCGGTAAGTTAGGTGTTCCACCCCAGCCGCACGACCGCCGTACGCCTGCCAGCATATTATTGTTCTAGGTTATCAGCAACTTCTTTTAGAGCTGCCACAATATTTTCGGGAGCATAAGTAGCAATTTTCATTATTTCAACGAATGCCTCAACCGCATCAGTGGTGCTTGCTTCGTCATTTAACTCAATTTCAGCATCAACTTTATAATTTTGACTACCTGCTACACCATAATTATATGGTTCCCCAATATAATGAAACTTTAACATACTTTCACTCCTTTCTCATTTCATTTTATATATATATTATATCACAATACCAACCATATTACAAGTCTTTTTTTTATTTTTAGCAAATAATTTTATTCGTTGTCGGTTTGTTTTTCGCTTAATAAAGTTAATCTTTCACAAACCACTTCTAAGCCATACTCCTTACTAACTAATTTACCTTTAACACCTACAACATTGCCACGGTGTATATATTGCGTAAATTGTGGTGTTGTTTGCACTCTAATAGCATCATTACTACCTGCTGGCTTAACATCAATAAAATCTTCGCCAAAATAATCAACTTTGCCTACTAACATTACTTGGTTCATATAAAATCTCCTTTCTTTTCATTTTACATATATATTATACTATATATTTTCACCATTTCACAAGTCTTTTTAAAAAATTATACATAAAAATTTTTAACCGACCTTTTTTACAAGTGTATAACGATCAAATGCTTTTAGAATATAATTATATTATTTTTTTAAAAAGAGCTGAAGGAGCTAGCTAATTTTGCGTCACACGGTTATATTGAGATTTTTTTAAAATTAAAAATAAAAAAAAGAGAGTAGAAACTCTCTTTCGGTAAAGAAAAATACATAAACGGAGATATTTTTATATAACCCACTTTTGACCAAAATATCTCAAAAAACTTGTGGGGCATTCTATTTAAAGGCTCGCTTTCCTTATTATCTATGCTATTACTAATTATTCAGCATCAGTTGGAACTGAATATTGAGTTAATAGTTTGTCTTGGAATAGACCTTTAGCTTTGCTAACTAAACCTTTTCCAGCACAGCTAGCTAATGTAGCATTTACTGAATTGAAAGTTTTAAGTTCGCTACGATCTGCATATTTATCGTTTAAGTAATCTAATACTTCACGAGCATATGCTTTACCTCCTAACTCGTTAACAGCCTTAACTGCTAATTCCATTTTTCCTGTGATTTTAACATTTTCCATCTTGTTCACACCTTAGAACTTTTGTTCTTCCTTTCTTTTATATTTTTAACACCTATGGTGTAGTGTCCATTAAGGGAAATATTGACTTTCGTCTGTTTCACGCCAAAGGCAGAGCTGTCGATTAATCAAATCTCCGTCGTGCCGTACGCGTCGCCCTCAGGTAAACCTTAAAGCAGGGGCCCTTATCTGCTATGTCAATATATATTTAAGCAAATGATATATTTGCTTATTACGAGGTTTGTATTAACCAAACCCCCTAATAAGAAAATATATTGGAACATTAGATAGGGCGATTAAGAATTGTCTACCCTATCTAATGGAAAGGGGATAAGTGGCTGTTGACTACTTGATAAGTGGCTTAAGCAGCTGTATCTTTCGAGGGGAGCCGTCCCACCTTAAACATTAGTTGAGAAAAGATTTACTATATGTTGTCGTATATTAGATCCGACCGTATAAGTCTCGGCAAGTAAAGCCTTTGTTAAATATTTGACTTTATACACTTTTCTCATTTACATATATATTATATCATTTATTGCCACTTAATTTCAAGTCATTTTTTGAAATTATTGGCAATTTTTTTTTGATTACCAAAAGTGAGATTATTTATATTTCTTTCTTTTGATAATATAATTATAGCAAATTATTCAGGCGACTTTCAAGTCTTTTTGAATAATTTTTCAAAATTTTTGTAAGCCCAACCTACACTTACTCGATGATACCTAAACTTTTTTTACAAGGTGTTCCGTCTTATCGGCTGCGTATTATTACTTTCCTTTCGGGGTAGTTGCAAGCACACCGTCATCTTTCCATCTCCTATGTAATTTTATTTTACCATATTGGTATGGGAAATTATAACCCTATTTATTGGCAAGTTCAAACCCTCACAATGGCGTCCCTTCTACTGTTCTTTCAGCCACGACGCGTTCCCTAATTTATAAGTGAGGCAACCCACAGTTTTTTGCATTTAATAAAATATGAAAATTTCTTTTCTCATTTATTACAAATAAATTATATCAAATTATACGAGCAATTTTCAAGTTATTTTTGAAAATTTTTGAAAAATTTTGAGAAAAAGATAAATCGTGTCCGTCTGGCTATTGTCTATTTAGGTTAATCAGTCCCGTTCGATCCGAGCACTTGGAGATATTTGTCTTTTTCTCAAAACCTTCCAACATTGAACGCCCTTAGAAAGATATCGCCTGACGTGGGCAAGAGCCGTAACTATCCCTCGCACTTACCGGGTATCCATTGTAATATCTTTCTAACGAAGTTCAATGTTTCAGTATTGCAGACCTGGACCATCAAGATAGTCTGCACGGAGCTCCAATATAGTTGCTTCTCCGACCTCCAAAATCTATATAGAACAATTGTTTGCTACTGGCTGGGGTGGAGGGCTTTGAACCCCCGACCTAATGATTAACAGTCATTCGCTCTAACCAACTGAGCTACACCCCAATTTTATCTATAATATACAGCATCATACATAGGGGCAAATTGTTTAATATGGTCATGCGTTAATATGCCCAATAATTTTTCAGTTTTGTCTACTTGCTTAATATATATATTTGCTGTATCACTTGTCAATGCCGTTTTGCCACGAGGAGCTGTCATTTTCTTAGCGATCTGCTCCAAATGTTTTATATCAGTTGTATTCATTTCAACGGCTCCCATTTTGCTACGAATAACAAATACTGGCTTACCATCTTTCATTTGTGGTTTACTATCTTTAATACTACCACACCAATTCATATGATATTCCTCGTGCATATCGGTAATAATTAAATGAGTTTTAATCATTACTTCGTTCATTGTCACCATCTCCTTCCAAAGCAGTAAAAAATGCCATAATATCTTCGCTTATTTCATTTATTATTATATCTTTACTGCGAGGAGCAGGTTTAGATTTATGATGTGGGTTATTATTTTTCCAACATTTTAAATAATGTGCTGATACTTCCTCTGTTGTGCTAAATTCTTTATTACAAGTTGGACATATGTATACCATATTCATCAACCCTTTCATTTCAAACTGGTGGCTCCGGAGAGGATTGAACTCTCGACCCTTTGATTAAAAGTCAAATGCTCTACCTGCTGAGCTACGGAACCAAATTGGTTGCGGCGGGTTGGATTCGAACCAACGGCCTTCAGGTTATGAGCCTGACGAGCTACCACTGCTCTACCCCGCGATGTAAAAGTAATCAACTATGGTAATCACTACTTTCTTCCGCCTGTTGGGAGGTAGCTCTAGTCGACAATCACTACCACCTATACCATCTTTCTGTGCCGGACAGCTGCTCCTTCACAGACGCCCAGTATAGCGTTCTTCCGCACGGTTTTCTTAGGACAGATAATAGAATGTCCAGATCCCTTACCACGAAATATAATCATTATTTCTCATTGATTACATTATAATTATATCAAAATAATTATCCATTTTTCAAGTTTTATTTTTTCTTTTTGTCTAATTTTTCTAAATCGGTTTTTGTTTTAATAATATAGTCTACATCAAATGGGTGGATAGCCGCTAAAATATTCTTTAAAAGACCTGCGCAAGCAAATATTGCGTAATAGCCTGTTAAACTTATTTCAGGACCTCCAAGCTCAACTATACCACGTATAACTGTGTTACTTAATCCAAAAAGATTTAGAAACCATGCTACAAATAGCATCCAAATTATTGAAAGCATAAGACCTCCTATATTTTACTACCATATTTTTTGGCGTAATTCCTAATATATTCTAATGCTTTATCAGTCTCCCAATAAAATGGATCTTCGTTCATATCCCTGAACATATTATAAAATAGTTGAAATTCACGCCAATCTGGAAAATATTCTTTGTGTATTCTCTTTAATTCATCATAGAATATATCCAATCTTTCTGGTGCTCTCATATAAATCATCTCCTTTTTTTAATTTATATATAAATTATAGCATAAAAAAAAGAGAAAATCAAGTTTTTTGCTTAATTTTCTCTATTTTTTTTAAATAAGTTCTTGAACTCTTGCGATAAATTCAGGGCTGTAAAGACCAGATATGCTTTCAATGGTGTATTTACCATCAATAATGTCATCAGCAATTTCTTCGGCAAGGTCTTCTTGGTCACTGGGAAGTTCAGTTTCGTCATCATCTTCTTCTTCCTCATCTTCATCTTCGCAATCATCGTAACAGTCGCAATTTTCTTCAATCCAACCGTTATTAAGCAAAAAATCTTTAAAACTTATATCAGCATCTTCATATGCTAACATTTCACGAAGTTCCCCGATATCCATATTTACTAATTCATTTAGACTATCGTCTACCCAACAAAAATCTTCCATAAAACTCCTTTCTTACCACCATAAACTTTCAAATATTAAAACAAAAATATTCAACATTTCATTTGTTTTATTGCTAGTTTCTTCTGTCCAATCGAAATATCGTTCATCTGCAATTAACCAATCAGTAATCTCGATTAATTTATCTATAAGTTGAAGTTGAGTATATTCTTGTCCCTGATACTCGAACTTATGGTATTCTAAATCAACATAATGTAATGCATCATCTTTGTATATTTTTAAATGTTGGTTAAGCCATAATACAAATTGCCAATTAACATTCCAACATTCTTCTCGTAATTTTTGTTTTTTAGTTTTAAATTTTAGCATATTTATCACCTATCTTTCAAAATGGTGGGGGAAGATGGAATCGAACCACCGGAGCCCCAGGCAACAGATTTACAGTCTGCCCCGCTACCAACTACGGAATATTCCCCCAATTAATATTTACTATCGGGATAACGCATTTTAAATGCTCTTTCGGTTGTCGGATTGGTAAACTCATTAGTATTTACACAAACTAATTGAATACTAATATAACAATCGTTTTGGTCATTCAAATATGACCATACACTTTGATTAGGAGCTAGGGGCTTATCAGCACGATGCACTCTTACTTCTATACTATCTTCTGGCACGTTTTCATCCAAAAATTCCCTTTGTTTTATAATATCTACCAAAGCAAGATAACGATTATAAGCAGCCTTCCAATTTGTTCCAACATAGTCTATCATAGTATTATATCCATCATAGTCTACGCAAGTATTAATTATATAATATGGTCGTTTTCCCATAATATCACCAACTTTCTTAATGGTGCTCACAGAGGGACTTGAACCCTCACGCCCTTACGGACAATGGATTTTAAGTCCATTGCGTCTACCGATTCCGCCACATGAGCATATTTTTGGCTCGGGGTGATAGATTCGAACTAACAAATGCAGGAGTCAAAGTCCTGTGCCTTACCGTTTGGCTAACCCCGAATGTATGATTTCTTTTTCAATTTACATATATATTATACTATATATTGCTTCTAAATTACAAGTCTTTAAAATAAAAAAATGGTGGCTCCTGGTGGAATTGAACCACCGACACAGGGATTTTCAGTCCCTTGCTCTACCGACTGAGCTAAAGAGCCAACTGGTGCTCGCTAATGGACTCGAACCAATGACCTCTTGCTTGTAAGGCAAGCTTTCTAACCAACTGAAATAAGCGAGCGTATATTAAGAAACGGCATTTTAAATAGTAATCTTATATCTTAGGTCAAGTTGAGTTTCTCCGTGTTTACAGACCATTACTGGAGCTGCGCTTTCGCTTCAAACCCACGGTATGGGGTCTCCCCTCATACGACTTGATTGCCACTTAGTATACACTTCAAACTATTTAAGTTAACGTTCCGGACTGTTTCAGTAGTTAGCTAAACCGAGTTTCCTCACCGGACTGACGTGCCGTTAAAAATCTAATGGTCGGAAATGAGGGATTTGAACCCCCAACCCCTTGGTCCCAAACCAAGTGCTCTACCAAATTGAGCCAATTTCCGATATGGTGACGCCACTGGGATTCGGACCCAGGAATGCTGCCGTGAAAGGGCAGTGTGTTAAGCCACTTCACCATGACGCCATTGTATCACCTGTTTTATTTTCTTTCCTTTACTAAATAACTCGACGTGCGGTCATTTTTATCATTATATTAACTGGGGAAAGTTTAATACCACCTCTAGGTGTACTCGCATGGATAATTTGTCCACCACCTATGTATAGAGCAACATGGGTAACACTTTTACCCCCATTACCACTATAGAATACCAGATCCCCTGGTTGTAGTTGATCCCAGCTAACATGTTTTCCTGATCTTGCTTGAGCGGCTGGAGTTCGTGGAATAGATACACCAAAATGTTTGTAAATACTTTGAGTAAAACCACTACAATCAGCACCTTTTGTTAAACTCGTGCCACCCGATACATATGGATTACCCTTGAATTGGATAGCATATTTAACTATCGGATTATCCCAAGCAATATTGGAATTAGTTTTAATATATGAATTAGAAACACGCTGTTTTTTAGCTGCTGCTAAACGAGCTTCATAATTCTTCTTAGCTGTAGCGACTGCTTTGTTTAATACATCAGCTTTAGTTTCGCTACGTAATGCTTTAAAGATTTGAATCGAGGTATCTTTAACCTTTTCATACTTGTTTATTTCTTTAATAAACTTATCTTTCTCTTGTGCTGTTTTGAAATAATAATCGTTGTTATGTAAGCGAATATTATAATACTTCGCTGAAAAAATATGTTGGTTGATAATAGTTTTTTCTAAACTCTCTAATGGATATGGTTGTTGTTTTATCATATCCTTTAATGGGGATTCAACCCAGCGTATTTCTTCATAGCCTTGACTTTTTAATTGCTTTACATAATCATTGATTACCACGTCGGTAAAATCTGCTTTACCAACGATTTGTTCCCCATTGTATAGCAACCCTGTATCAGATTGCACAATAGTTGGCATCAATAAAATTGATAAACCTATTATGGTTGTAGTCAATAGAATGATAACCTTAATTAGTTTTTTCACTCCTCCCTTACGGGAGAGCGGACTGTTTGTTTTCATTTTATATAATACTCCCAAGAAATAAAACAGGTGTAAAAAAAATAGGTTTTCATGGGTCTACATGGAGCTCACTAGCCCTATTAACTCCTTTCGCCAGAGACAACATTCTCCCGTCACAGTATCATTGCTTCTTTATATTATTGACGCTTCGCTCGCTGTGTGTTTTCAGGTAGGGGGTTGCCAATGAATGTTTTATTATATGTGCGTGGGCGTCCGAATTCCATTGAGGGAAGTCACGGTTCTTTTTTGCCTTCTATAAATCAATCACCTCAATTACTGATTGTATAGATTTATATATCACTAATAAAGCATTCATTGCCAACTCTCTACAAAATGGTGCCGACTGTAGGAATTGAACCCACAACCTACTGATTACAAATCAGTTGCTCTACCAATTGAGCTAAGTCGGCATATGGTGGAGTGTAAGAGGGTCGAACTCTTGACCTTCACGGTGCAAACGTGACGCTCTCCCAACTGAGCTAACACCCCAGGGCACCAGGACAAAGGAATCACCTTTGATCCGGTATATAATGGCGGGAATAATGGGACTCGGACCCATGTCTAAAGCGTGACAGGCTTTCGTGATAACCCCTACACTATACTCCCGTGGAGCACTACGTCAGAATCGAACTGACACTATCACCTTGGAAGGGTGAAGTCCTACCATTAAACGAGTAGTGCATAAAGTGATGCTAGTGCCATATTCCGTTACTAGCCTCAGGCTTATATTCACTCAAAGTAGAGCCACGTTCTCTACATGTGCTTATTTTGTTTCCAACCAACTGGATCGGGAAGCCTTTACCTATACTAATCACTGTATAGGAAACCCGCTCGTGTTAACGCAAGCTCCACAATTCTTATGCGTGAAGTGGTCAATATCAAGAGAGATTACTCACACTGCTCTCCTCAGCCCCCGTTGCTTGCATTCGGTTGACATAATATTATAATATTATAAAGCGGTCGCCTTTCTCATAGTCCTCGCAAGATCCTTGAGCTTTCATGGTCAGTCCGAAGACTTCCAAGGGCACTTATATAATAGTATTTTTCTTATTGAACAAATCTATTATATAATAATTTAATTCCAAAATTCAAGTCTATTTATTTAAAAAATTATAAATAGCATAGGGAGTTATTGTATATTTATTTAACAATCTTCCCTTATACATTTCTTTATTACTTGTAACCAAAGAGCTGTCCCTAAGACGCAAAATAGCCCAAGTAATTTCATTGATAGATAATTGTTTAAACTTTTCATTTTCACAGTTCTCTAACATTTCCGGACCAAAAGCTGTGCCCGCAAATTCATCGCTAAGGACCTGTAAAACCAAATTTTGTTTATAACTTAATTTAATAGGTTCAAACTTTTTCATATTATCATCTCATTTCTATAATATAATTATATTATAAAACTGGACTAAAATTCAAGATTTAATTTTAAATTTTTGGTGCCCCCTACAGGACTTGAACCTGTATCCCGAAAGACTGGCTTCTAAGACCAGCGTGTCTGCCAATTCCACCAAAGGGGCAAATGGTGCGGGATCACGGAATTGAACCGCGGACCTATCGCGTATCAGACGATCGCTCTAACCAGCTGAGCTAATCCCGCAAATATTGGTACGCCCGCATGGATTTGAACCACGATAACTGCTGTATAAGAACAGCGCCTTAACCGTTAGACGACGGGCGTAGTTTTTTAGTTTTTTGTTCTATTTCTTTGTAACCAAACTTTAATAACAAATCTTCAAAGCTCTCAGTATGATTTGGCACATAAATACGATAAGCTAGTTCATATGCAATAGCATTAACTATCTCTTGGTCATTATTCTTAATAGAATTTTCCAATACATCAATTAATAATGCCGTAGATACTGTGCGTAATTTTTCTACATTCATATTCTCTCCTTAAAACTGGTGTCCTGCCAGAGATTCGAACTCCGGACCGATGCCTTAGAAGGGCATTGCTCTATCCAACTGAGCTAGCAGGACAAATGGCGCCGTGCACAGGATTCGAACCTGCAAATCGTTACCGACCAACGGTTTTCAAGACCGCTCCCTCACCACCCGGACACACGGCAAAAAAATAAGTCGGCCAATGGAATTGCACCATTAACAGCATGCTTTAAAGCTTAGCTTCTAGCTAACCGACATATTGGCAGAGGCTGTAGGATTCGAACCCACACCCGAGGTTTTGGAGACCTCGCTCTTACGGTTTTGAAGACCGATGTGCTACCCTTACACTAAGCCCCTATATGGGTGGAGATAAGGGAATTGAACCCATATATCTTGTGCCACAAACAAGCGCCTTAACCATTGGGCTAATCTCCACATATAAAAATGGCGCCTGGTGTTAGATTCGAACTAACGGAACGGTTACCCGTTCGGCACTTTAGCAAAGTGCTGGTTTAAGCCTACTCACCCAACCAGGCATTATTAACGACGGATAAACCGCCGGGCCTTCTTGACAGCCAACAGAAAGTTTCTGGGACTATATATATAGTATTTATATATAGCCTATCTTACAACCTCAGCTCTCATCCGCTGTAGATCGAACAAACTTTTTTATCCCGTCCTCATTCGTCGAAACGGTGTAGAATTACGATTGCTACGCGTGCTAACGGTGAGTATTTTTCACTGTATTGAGAACTCAACTAAACTCAATATATTATTCGCTTATAAAAGTATATTTAGTTTTTAATTTACCTTCGTAATCTTCTTTGCTCTTAGATACTTTGTTTTTCTTTTCAAGACCAACTAAAGTCATTCTAATAGAAGGTAAAGAGTATTCTGTATGATCCTTTGCGATTTCATCAGCAAAAGCACCATTAGGATAATCGTTCTCTAAAATTGATAAAATCTTAGTTTGATTTTCAGTTAACTTTGTTTCCATCTCTTTTGTTCTCCTTTCCTAAATTATTTTCAAATTTATTATATCAAATTAAAAACCTTAATACAACTTGTTTTTTCAAATTTCTGCTTTTTTCTAGGAATATACCGCCTGATCTAAATATCACCTATCATGGGCCCGCGCAATGCTTTAGCCTAAGATGCATCTAGGATATATTCCCACAAAAAAGCAGAAATTATTTATCACTCATAATTAAATTATATAAATCTTCTGGTGTTTGTAATTTGATTATATTATCATTTGCATCTGTAATACAACCATCTGTATAATCCTTACCAAAATTTAATTCCCACATATAATAATTAATATTATCATATTTATCATCTATTAAGATTTTTAATAAATCAATAAGGATTTGAATAGGTTTATTATATATATAACCTCCTCCAAACTCTGGATCAATTTGATGTAATATATTATTAAAATCATCTTGTTCTTCTACTAATTGCTGTATATCTTTTATAGTTTTAATAAACAAATCTTTATCCATTGTTTAACTCCTTTCATAATTTACAAAATAATTATATAATATATTTATACCATTTGTGAAGTATTTTAATTAAATATTTCTTAATATTTTTTGATAACCATACATTTTTTGTGATTCTGGTGTATATACTTCAAGATAATAATATATATGACCATCTTTTACTAATGTAATCATATGTTGATTATTATAATCTTTATCACCACTATCTATTGTAGCATCAAAATCATATATTTCTGGAATAGGAACATAACCTAATATTTTAGGTTCTTCTATTATAATAGGTTGAATTTCTTGTTCTATTGATTTAGTAATAGTATTATTATTTTTGATATTTTGTCCTATAACTAAACCCGTTATAAAATCCATCATATATAATCACTCCTTTCTTTTTAATATCTTTTATTTCTTTATTACGATATAATTATATCATATCATTGTCCAGATTACAAGTTATTTATCAAAATAATTTTTTAAAATATTATATATATAATAATGATATATAAAGAGTATTATATTTTATTACTAAAAGTCAAGTAGATTAACATAATTTTACAGTATAAAATATTTTATCTAGGAGCTGAGAAATTTTAAGTTGACAAATGGAATAAATATTTATTATAATTGAAGTGTATAAATTAAAAGGAGAGAAATATGTTTAAGAAGATTAAAGCATTTTTCAAGAGAAAAAGAGCATGCAAAAATACTCATTGTAACTATAACACAGGTAAAGAATGCTGCACTCTTGATAGCTGTCATTACAAAAATAGAAAAATTGACAAATAAAACTTGATTTTTGGAGTGATATTTGATATAATTATTGTGTAAATGAAAAATATAGGGCAAAGAAAGGGCGCTTGAGAGTTATGTGCTTATCCTACTATATGAACTTTATACCCCGATATTGATTAAATGGAAGTATAGGACTGATCGGACATATGAGCCGTGAAACTATATGAAAGTTTATGATACTAGACGGGTATTTAGATAAGTGATGGATAGTCTAACGGGACTTATAAGACCGGAGGCAAAACTCATAATCAACTCAAATTACTTTCTTTGCGAGATCTCGGGATGAGATGGGTAAGACGGTGGGGGACTCGAAGCACTGTGGGGTGAATCATGACACTCGGATGTGTAGGTGAGAATCTATGACCAGCGCAGGTTGTAGTCTAAAATCTCACCTGTCTAAAAACTATGAAGGAGGAAATACTTATGAATAACAAGTTGTTTTTAAACTATGTAAGAGAGCTACGCGATCTTGAAGATTTAGATAATACATTATCAATTCGTTGGCGTAAGCACAAACTTCGTAGAAAAATTAAAAAGTTAATGAAAGAAGCAGCTAAAAAGCAAGCATCTATTATTTACAAACAAACGATGGACTTATATACAGAAATTTTAACATCAAATTTGAAATAAAACTTGAAATTTGAAAGTATTTTTTGATATAATTTTTATAGAAAAAGAAAAAATTGTATTTTTTCAAAAAGGAAAGGTGAATAATTATGAGAAAATATTATGCTGACATCAATTTAGAATTTGATGATATGAAACATAGTATCGTAGGAGATACTGGAACAAGTCGCAAAGAAATGATTGATTTAGTAAAAAAGTTTGTTGAAGAAATGAATTACCTATGTAATACTAAGACCTCAAAAATCTTAGATAAAAATGGTAAGGAAATTGGTAGATATAATA
>Ga0265301_10002085_pt1 | contig 24111 bp, 18 predicted proteins | sample AusTroGonzalo_MG_2_FD_193488 | JGI IMG/M metagenome (GOLD analysis project Ga0265301, IMG submission 193488) | Bovine rumen microbial communities from tropical cattle in Woodstock, Queensland, Australia - Gonzalo_04 | ecosystem: Host-associated > Mammals > Digestive system > Stomach > Rumen ... | reverse complement strand
CCTCTACTATGCCGTACAAAACCACCAGAATATCGTGAGCTGCATGGGCGCCGGCGGAAAGTTCGACCCTACCAAGATAGAGATCTGCGACATGTCGAAGTCATACAACTGCCGTCTCGCCTTCTATATCCGCAAACGCCTGCACCGTCTGGGTATCCGCGAAGGCATAACAGTGGTGTTCTCACCTGAAAAAGTGGCTGACGACGCCTTCATCGTGGAAGACGAACAACAACAGAATAAAATAGCTACTGTGGGAACAATCTCATATATGCCGGCTGTTTTCGGATGCTTCTGCGCATCACACGTCATCAACCAGCTACTAAAAACACAAAATCGTGTTTCCTCCTGACCTCTTTCTCAATATTTGCGATGTAATGGGTGCGTCGCGGAATGGTATTGAGAATCCTCTGAGCCTCGTCATACTCGCCCATCTCGCGGTATAACTCTATGATTTCCAATATCGAAGCCTCATATTCCTCATCATCAGGAGTGTAACGTCCTTTCACCAAAAGCAGCAAAGCCCTTATATTTTCAATATATTCCTCGTGAAGTTGCTTGAACATCACACGACCCTGCTTTTGTTTTTTGCGGTTTTTTCGCCAGACGTTAAAACTCATCTTTCCTGAAAACAGATAAGGCAGATGCATCTGATAGTTGTTGCGCACGAGGTCGTTATACGCCCACCACATCAGACGACGTATGTAAAGCTCCTTATCTTTATCATTATCAATAGCTTGCAGACATCTTTTATAATGTTCGACAAGAGCCAAACGACCCTCAACGCTATTGAAATGTATGCCGAAGAAACGCCAGTGGTTCCAGCTGTAATAAGGCACGCCGGGCTTTGTCGATGTCACGATGGGTTCTTTGTATTCGTCAACCCAAAACCAATGGCTGCACGATGGACATGCTATAATCTTCTGGGGCTCGGTTATGTAATTGTCGTTCAACGTCTTACCATCAGAATACAATGTCGATTTATTGACCATCTCGGATTTCACGATATGGCCTTCAAGCCACGCTCCGCAGCGAGGACATTGAATATAAAAGGTATCGTATTTTATCATGACGTTGATTTTTAATTACTTACGACCGAAGTCAGCTGGTATCTCACCCCAGATCTCGGTTCTCCATTTGTATATCGGCACCCTGAAGGTGTTGTCGTGAAGCCATTTCTCGGCTCTTCTTATCACCTCGAAGAGATATTTATTCTTCTCATTCTCAACGAGTTTCGTCTTACAAGCCCCTTCCCTCACCCATTTCTGGCCGTTGACCGAATCGGAATATATCGGGTAGTTGAGTTTGTTTTTCTGCTGCCACGCGAGGCAGTGAACGATGGCGAGGAACTCCCCTATGTTGTTGGTACCTCCTTCAAACACTGGGCTTTTAAACAGCTCTGTGCCGGTGTCGGTGAACACGCCCCGATATTCCATCTTGCCAGGGTTTCCTGAACATGCCGCGTCGACGGCTATGGTGTTGGTATCAGGTTTCGGGCTGCCTTCAGGTAACGTTTGCCATGATATTTTCGGTTCGTTATCCGACGAAAAATCAGGTTCCGATTTAAATGCCGATTCGGCGGCTTCCCTGGTGGGAAATCCTTTGTATCTCGCACCAGGGAACCCTTCGACCTGCAGACGGCATTCGTCCCAAGAGGCGAAGACGCCGATCTGCCGGCCTGTCCAAACCGTGTAAAATTTATTTTTCAATTACTGTTTGCGAACTGCCAATAACAATTCCAACATCTTGATTGCCGAATCCGACACAATGGTACCAGGTCCGAAGATGGCAACTGCGCCGGCGTCATACAAGAACTGATAATCCTGGTGAGGGATAACGCCACCCACTGTCACCATGATATCCGGGCGACCGAGTTTGGCGAGTTCTTCGATGACCTGAGGCACGAGGGTCTTATGACCTGCTGCCAATGAAGAGACACCCACGATGTGAACGTCGTTCTCCACTGCCTGACGTGCTGTCTCGGCCGGTGTCTGGAACAATGGTCCCATATCGACGTCGAATCCGATGTCGGCGTAACCTGTAGCGACAACCTTGGCGCCACGGTCGTGACCGTCCTGACCCATCTTCGCAATCATGATACGAGGACGACGGCCTTCGAGCTTAGCGAACTCATCAGCCATTGCCTGTGCCTTTGCGAATTTCTCATTGCCTTTTGCTTCCATAGAATAAACTCCTGATATTGAACGAATAACAGCTTTATAACGACCGACGATCTTCTCGCATGCCATTGAAATCTCACCCAAGGTGGCGCGGCATTTTGCTGCTTCCACTGCGAGAGCGAGGAGGTTGCCCTTGCCTGTCTTCACCGACTCGGTGATGGCGTCGAGGCAACGCTGTACGTCAGCTTCGTTACGGTTAGCCTTCAACTCTTTCAGACGGCGTATCTGTGACTCACGCACCGCTGTGTTGTCAACTTCAAGAGTATCAATGCTATCCTCATGTTCAAGACGATATTTGTTGATACCGACGATTGTCTCTGTACCTGCGTCGATCTTAGCCTGCTTACGTGCTGCAGCCTCTTCGATACGCATCTTAGGAAGACCTGTCTCGATAGCCTTAGCCATACCGCCCATCTGCTCGACCTCCTGGATGTGAGCCCAAGCACGCTCGTAGATGTCGCGAGTCAATGACTCGACATAATATGAACCTGCCCATGGGTCGACGACGCGGCAAACGTTGGTCTCTTCCTGGATGTAAATCTGAGTGTTACGTGCGATACGTGCTGAGAAGTCGGTAGGAAGTGCGATAGCCTCGTCCAAAGCGTTGGTGTGTAACGACTGAGTGTGGCCGAGAGCTGCTCCCATAGCCTCGATACATGTACGGGCCACGTTGTTGAACGGGTCTTGCTCTGTCAATGACCATCCTGAAGTCTGGGTGTGAGTACGCAATGCCAATGACTTGTCGCTCTTCGGGTTGAAAGTCTTCACGATCTTAGCCCACAGCATACGTGCGGCACGCATCTTAGCAATCTCCATGAAGTGGTTCATTCCGGAGCACCAGAAGAACGACAGACGTGGAGCGAAAGCGTCGATGTCCAATCCTGACTTGACACCTGTGCGGAGGTAATCCCAACCGTCGGCGAGGGTGTAAGCCAACTCGATGTCGCATGTAGCACCGGCTTCCTGCATGTGGTAGCCGGAGATTGAGATGCTGTTGAACTTCGGCATGTTCTGCGATGTGAATGCGAAGATATCAGCGATGATACGCATTGAGAACTCAGGTGGATAGATATATGTGTTACGCACCATGAACTCCTTCAAGATGTCGTTCTGGATTGTACCCTGAAGCTCTTCGTATTTAGCGCCCTGTTCCAAAGCTGCGACGATGTAGAATGCCAAGATAGGCAACACAGCGCCGTTCATTGTCATAGAGACAGACATCTTATTCAAAGGAATCTGGTCGAACAAGACCTTCATGTCTTCTACCGAGCAGATTGACACGCCAGCCTTACCGACATCACCCATAACGCGCTCATGGTCAGCGTCATAGCCACGGTGTGTAGCAAGGTCGAATGCCACTGACAGACCTTTCTGACCGGCGGCGATGTTACGGCGATAGAATGCGTTTGACTCCTCAGCTGTAGAGAAACCTGCATACTGACGGACAGTCCAAGGACGCATCACATACATTGTTGAATAAGGTCCGCGGAGATAAGGAGCGATACCTGCAGCGTAGTTGAGGTGCTCCATGCCCTCGAGGTCTTCAGCCGTATAAGCCGGCTTCACGTTGATATGCTCAACAGTTTCCCAGTCAGGCTTGTAATCAGCCTTGATATTTGACTTAGGTATAGCGTTGATGTTGATATTTTTGAAATCTGGTTTCATTGCTTACTCCTTTCTCATTTTGTTATACCTAATTTTTTCTGGAAACTCAATAATGTCTCAAGGACGTTGCTCTTCACATGGATGAAGTATTCGAGGCCGGCCTCTTTGAGGATGTCGGCAGTGCCTTCAGGGTTACCTGCGAGCACCACGATGGTCTCGTTCTTCAGCTCTTCGTAAATCTTGAGGGCGTTGCCTTCACCGTATTCCTCGTCGGATGAGCAGATGACCAAAATCTCAGGTTTCACCTGACGTGCTGCGGCTATGCCTTCTTCAAGGGTCTTGAAGCCAGGGTTATCCACCACTTCGAAGCCTGCGCAAGCGAAGAAGTTAGATGCGAAGTTGGCACGGGCCTTACGCATGGCGAGGTTACCGTAGGTGAACATCCACGCTGTAGGACGTTTGTGGTCTTTAGCGTAGACGTCGGTGGCATAACGCATTGTCTCAAACTGCTGAGCCACGCGGAAGGTGTCGATGGTGTCGACTTCAGCGTTAGCCTCGCGTTTGCAGTCAGGTTTGAACACCCACTCTGCCGGGTCGAACTTCATCACCTCGGTGAAGTTAGGATACTGGTTGGTACCGAGTATGGTCTCGCGACGTGTGGCGAGGTTGCTGAAACGCTTGGCAGCGCTTTCCTTCACGATATTCTGGATAGTGCCCTTGCGCACCGATGCGAGGTAGCCGCCTTCTTCCTGAATCTGGAGGAACACGTTCCATGCAGCCGTTGCGATGGACTCTGTAAGATTTTCAATGTAATATGAACCTGCAGCAGGGTCAGCGACCTTGTCGAAGTGTGACTCTTCCTTGAGGATGAGCTGCTGGTTACGTGAGATACGGTCTGAGAACTCGGTAGCCTCTTCGTATGTGGCATCGAATGGTGTCACGCAGAATGAGTCGACACCGCCGAGGACAGCTGACATCGTACCTGTTGTGGTACGCAGCATGTTCACGTATGGGTCGTACAAGCTCATGTTAATCAACGCGTTGAAGGCGTGGATACGGATCTTGCAGTTCTCTTCTTTTGCGCCGTAAGCCTTGAGGATCTCAGCCCAGAGCATACGGTAGGCGCGCATCTTAGCCATCTCCATGAAGTAGGTCTGACCGACAGCCACGTTGAAGCGCATCTTAGGTGCTATCTCATCGATTGTCATGCCCTTGGCGAGCAGCTGTTCGATGTATTCGACACCCACTGCGAGGGCGATACCCATCTCCTGAGAGATTGTTGCGCCTGCGTTGGTGAACACGTGAGCGTTGACGCCAATGGTCTGCACGCCCGGAATCTCAGCTTTTGTAAGTATTGCTGCGAGTTCCATATCGGTGTTCTCTGTGACGAACCATGTGCCGCGACGGATATAACGTGTCAGCGGGTCGTAGTTCAGCGAGCCGTTGATGCCCGGGATCTTCGACATCATCTCGAGGAGTGGCAGATGATACTTGTTGTTGTAAAAGTTAATTTCGACCGCTTCGGCGACGATGCCGTTGAGGAGGCCCGATATCTCGACAGCGTCGTATGGCTTGTCGTATTCGAGGCGGAACGACAGTGCCGTTGCGCCACGGTTGAGTGCGTCGAGGGCTTTCTGATTAGCCTCGTGGTAGTCTTTCACTACTATATCCTCGCACACAAGCCAGTCGTTGCCTTCTTTCTTCGTGCTGCGGATGTAAGGATACTCGCCCGGCTTGGTGTCGAGCCATGGGATGTCCTTGAGATTCTCAGCGCGATAATACGGCCTTACCTGGAAACCTTCGGCTGTTTTCCAGACAAGTTTCTTGTTGTAATCGGCTCCTTTGAGGTCTTTTTCGATGACAGCTTCCCACTGTTCAGTGGTCACTGGAGGAAATTCCTCAAAAAGTTTCTTGTGGTTACTCATGATTTTAAAATTTTCGAAAATTTTTTGCAAAGATACGAACAAAAGTTGAAAGAGAGAAGAAAATATTATTATTTTTGCGACCATAAATAATCATTTAAATAATCGCCTCATGAAAACTTATATTATTGCATTAAGCCTTATTGTGCTTTTTCTGACGCCTTCTTTATTAAAAGCTCAGGATGTAATTATGAAAAACGACAGCACCACTATTGAAAGCAAAGTCTTAAAAATAGACAAAAATGTAATAGAATATAAAAAGTGGTCAAATCCCGACGGACCCGTTTATACAATCAACGTTTCAGACGTTCTCAGCATCGCATACCAAAATGGAGAAGTTGAATATTATGAGAAAAGCGCTGATGATTCAAAAAGCAGTCAAATGTACAGAATTGGCAGCTCTCTTGTGGTAGACAGGCATACGTTAACCAAGGATGAAGCTTGGAAACTCCTCACTAAAGAACAATATAACACTTATATCAGCGCGAAATCGCAGATGCAAGTCGGCAACATTTTTGCAGTGATATTTGTCGGAGCTGTGTTCTGGGATTGTGTCTGTTTTGCCAGGATGATAAACTGTAATGATCCATTTCAATTTAGCACCTGGTCTGATCGTCTTATGTTAAGCGCCATTATTACCGACATCAGTTGCCCAGCATGGCTGATATTGACGGGCATAGGAAAAGGCAGGCTAAACTGGGTTGTCGACGACTACAACAACAGCGGTTCCTTGAGTGTAGCTCCGACATTGATAAAAAGCGAGATGCCTCAGTTACAAAGCAACTATTCCTTGGGGATGACGTTAAAAGTTTCATTTTAATTATCCTTCATAATCTCAAGGAAATCCAGGCGTTTCCGCCAATATTTGGGATTATCTTATCATAAACCTTTGATTACAAATCAGTTGCCCTGAAATGTTAAAATTTTTTAACATTTCAGAGGCACAACTCTTATTGTCTACACAATTGATTATCAAATCATTAACCTCTCTTTTTAAACTTAGTCGTTTTTCGTACGACTAATTGAAAAGGGTGGTTGTAATTTTGCAGCGAAAAGGATATCATAATTTTTGACATCCTTTAAAATGGTCAAATAGTATGAAAAAGAAGGAGATTATAAAAATTGAGCAGGTTGAGGGAAAAATCCTAATGCTGCGTGGAGTTAGAGTGATTCTTGACGCCGATGTTGCCGCACTATACGACGTCGAGACAAAAGAGATTAATCAAGCGGTAAAAAACAATCCAAAAAAGTTTCCAAAAGGCTATATTATTAGATTGGATAACAATGACTTAGAAATTTTGCGGTCAAAAATTTTGACCGCAAAATTAAATCCAAAATCAAGATATTATCCTCAAGCTTTTACCGAAAGGGGTCTTTACATGCTGGCAACGATTCTAAAGAGTGATACGGCAACCGATACAACCATTGCTATCATTGAGGCTTTTGCGAAGTTGAGGGAACTGGCGAGAACTGTATCTGAATTGACAAAAGCATCTGATGAAACTTCGCAGAAAAGCCTTGTAGAAAAAGGCGGTGACATCATCTCAGAGATTATCGGTGACAACCTCGAAACCAGCGAAACTGAGTCGGAATTTGAGCTAAATTTCGCTGTAGTAAAGTTGAAGCACAAAGTAAAAAGGAAGAAGAAATAATTTTCAAAAATTTCCTTGCACCTTATTAAAATAATATCTAATTTTGCAGTTTAACACTTTTTGAAAAAAATCGAATTAAATAAATAACAAAAAATTAACACGTATGAAAAGAAAATTTACATTTTTAATCGCAGCAGCGGTGATGCTGCTAACAATGGTGGCAACCACAAGTGAAATGTGGGGGCAAACGAAAGATAACGTAACCGTATCCTACGGATGGGAAGATGCTGACGATGCAACAGCTTGGACCATTACCGATGCCATTACAAAAACAAGTGGGCAAGGAAATACTGGAACTTATGCTGGAAAAATCAACACCAACCATACATATGTTCAGTTTAATGAAAAAGTTAATGTTACTAGTTTCTCATTTGCTTTTAAGCGTACATCCAATAACAGCAACTACAATGTCTATATTGAGACTTCTACCGATGGAAGCAATTGGACAGCAGCTGAAACATATACGATGAGTTCTTTCTACAATGGCTCATATTTGACAAAAACAAAAACTTTTGACGGCAATACAGCATATTACGTAAGATTCCATTGCTATAATACTACTGCTGTTAGGTATGTTGACGATGTGTCTATTACATATACTACTGGTGGCGGCTCAGACCCATCAATCTCAGCTGATGATGTAAACATCGCTTATAATGCCACCGGTGGTTCAATCAATTACACCCTCACTAATGCAACTGGCAATGTGGAAGCTGCAATTACTTCTGGAGATTGGCTTACATTAGGCACAGTGACTGCAAGCGAAGTTCCGTTCACTTGCTCGGCCAACACAGGTGCTGAACGCACGGCAACTGTTACTCTATCTTTTGAAGGTGCTGCCGACAAGGTTGTCACAGTAACCCAGGCAGCTGTTCCTGTGATTTACACCACAATTCCTGAAATATTTGCAGCAGCAACCTCAACCGAGACAGCTGTTCATGTAACATTCAACAACTGGGTTGTTTCAGGTGTTTCGACAACTGGAAAGAATGTGTATGTCACAGACGGTACAAATGGCTTGATTATTTATTATACAACAGACATGAGTACTACTTTCTCGGCGGGGAATGTTCTCAATGGCGAAAACGTGTCCTGTACACTCAAATTGTACAATGGTGCTGCCGAGCTTCTCAATGTTGATGCAGCAGACTTAACGATTACCACAGGAGGCACAGTTACACCTGCCAGTATTGCCATGGCTGATCTTACAGGTGTTAATACTGGTACTTTGTTACACTATGAAAATCTAACTTGTACATCTAACAATAACAAGTATTTCCTTACTGATGGTACAACAAGCATCCAACTTTACAATTCGCTATATGCTTTCACTAATCCTACAGTTGGCAACACATATAACATCACAGGTGTTTATGCACAATACAACACTACAAAGGAAATTATGCCTCGTAGCGCTGCTGACATTGAGGAAGTGTTACCTACAGAACCTTCAATTACCGTTGCCAATGCTACAGTCAATGTTGAAGCTGAGGGTGGTGAAGGAACACTTACAGTAACTTACGAAAACATCACAGATGTTGCTGCTGACGTATGGTTCTGCAATGCAGCAGGCACTGCAACTGCGACCTATGATTGGATTGACGCAGAAATTGACAATCAAACAAACAATGTTGAATATCTTGTTGAGCCCAACGACGGCGAAGCTCGTACCGCCTATTTCAAAGTCTGGGCATACGATGATAATTTAGAAGAAGTTTATTCAAATATTGTCACAGTAACACAAGCGGAATATATTGCTCCTACCTACGCTGAATTGCCATTCTCATTCAATGGCGGAAGGGCCGATATCGAAGGTACCGACGGTTTATCACAAGAGGGTCTTGGTAGCGATTATAGCAGTGCTCCAAAATTGAAATTCGACAGCACAGGCGACTGGTTGCTTCTCCAATTCAGTGAGAGTCCAGGTACACTGACATTCGATATCAAAGGCAATGGTTTCTCAGGTGGCACATTCAAAGTGCAGACTTCAACCGATGGAACAACATATACCGATTTGGAAACATACGATGCTCTTGGAGATACACAAACTAAAGAATTTACCAACTTAGATGAGAACGTCCGTTACATCAAATGGATTTACACGGAAAAATCAAGTGGCAACGTCGGTTTAGGCAACATCATTCTTGCCAAAGTTGACCACACTCCATCTATCACCATCAACCCTGGTCCGTATAATCTTAACGCCAATGGTGGAGATGCAGAGCTTCCTGTTACATATACCAACATGCCTAACGACCCACAAGCTGAAGTAATATTCTATGAATCAAACGGAGAAACACCGCTCGGTGAAAATCCTACATGGATTACAGCAACCATCAATAATGCTGGCAATGTCGATGGTCATATTGATGCCAATACAGGTGCTGCCCGTTCGGCTTACTTTAAAGTTAAGGGTATCGATGCCAATGACAATGCCGTTTATTCAGAGCTTGTAACTATCAATCAGGCTGCTTACGTTCTTAGCATTGAGTTTGAAACAGCCTCAATAGATCTTGCCGCCGGTGGCGAATCAGACAGAAAGCTGAGCTTCGAATACTCAGGCTTGGGTAACGACCCAGAGTTCTCAGTCAACCGTTACGAATATGACGGAACAACACCTGCCACTTACGACTGGCTTACAACAGAAATTACTGATGGTAATAAAGTCAGCATAACCGTAACTGCCAACACAGGAGCCGCCCGTACAGCATACTTCAAAGTATATGGCGAAAACGGCAATGTGAACACCGAGTCAAATCTCGTGACTGTCAACCAAGGAGCAGCCGGACAAACAGTCTCATATACTCTCATCACCAACATCAACGACCTCACCCCTGGTTATCACTACCTTATCGCAAGTGAAGCCACATTGGATGAACTCGATATTATGGACGAACAGAAGTCAAATAACCGAGGTGTTAAATCTGTTGATGTAAATAATGGTACAATTACATTAACAAATGACTATTATGATTTTGTTATTAGTGGTTATGAAAATCACTGGACAATCTATGACGAAAGCTACAATCAAGGTAATGGTGGATTCCTTTACGCAGCAAGTAACGGTAGTAATTATTTAAAAACAAGAGCTGCCAATAGCGATAGAAACAGTGAATGGTCTATAGCAATAGATAACGAAGGTGTTGCAACCTTAGTTGCTCAAGGAAATTATACAAGAAACACTATGCAGTATAATTCTTCAAGTTCTATCTTCGCGTGCTATAGTTCTGCAAGTCAATCTGCTGTTTATCTCTACAAGAAGACTACCGATACTCCTGTTTATTACAGTCCGACTGAAATTACAGTAAACAATCCTAATACAAGTACAGATCCTATCACTGTTCAGAACAATGAGATTCTTGAACTTACAGGTACAGTTACAGCAACTGACCCAGCCAACCTCATCATCGAAGACGGCGGTCAGCTTATCCATAATGGCAACGTGAACGCAACACTGAAGAAAAACGTGGCTGCATCGCCTACATGGGGCAGCAGAGGCGTCTCTGGTTGGTACACAATCGCATCACCAGTTGCTGATATGGCAGTAAGCTGCGCAACAACAGGCGATTACGATTTCTTTGCTTTCAATGAAGAGAATACAAAATGGCTCAACCAAAAAGTCGGTGCTAACAACATCACCAACTTCGAACAAGGTGTCGGTTACCTCTACGCTAACGCTGACGCAACAGTTATCGATTACCTCGGAACTTTGATCGGCACAGAAACAGAAGTCACCAAACCTCTGAGCTACGCTTGCGAAAATGCCAGCTATCAAGGTATCAACCTCATGGGTAACCCATTCTCACGTAACCTCGTAGCAGGCGATATCGAAATCGCCGGTACACCTTTAACAACTTATTATACAGTTGAAGGTGGAAACGAGTTAACAGCAAAAACATTGGCTTCTACACCTATCAAACCTGGTCAGGGCTTTATGGTGCAGGCAACAGCCTCAAGCCAGAACCTCGTGTTTAACCCGACATCAAAAGACAGAAGCGCTGCAAAAGTCGGTTACATCAGCATAGTGGCTGGTAACAGCGAGTTTACCGACAACGCATTCGTACAGGTCGGTGGCGGCAACACACTGCACAAAATGACCCTCTCAGACAACAGCTCAATCGTTTATGTGATGAACAACGGCAACGACTACGCTGCTGCTACTATCGACGCTCTCGAAGGCTCAATGCCTGTATGCTTTAAGGCTAACGCACTTGGTTCATACACCATCACCATCGAAGCTATAGATATCAACGCAGATTATCTGCACCTCATCGACAACTTTACAGGTGAAGACATCAACCTGCTCCTCGAACCGAGCTACAGCTTCATCGCAAGCAACGGCGACAGAGCGGAACGTTTCACCCTCGTGTTCAGATCTAATGGCAGCGAAGGTACAACCAACGACATCTTCGCCTTCCAGAATGGCAGCGACATCGTCGTCAACGGCGAAGGCGAACTCCAGGTGTTCGACGTCACAGGCCGCATGGTCGCTACACAACACGTGAACGGAGTTCAGACAGTGAACGTTCCTTCACAGGGAGTGTTTATATTCAAACTGAATGAGAAGACACAAAAGATTGTTGTAAGATAATATTCAAACCGTCATTTCGACCGAAGTGGAGAAATCCTCTTTCTCCGGTGACATGTGAAAAAGAGGATTTCTCGACAAGCTCGAAATGACACAAAAAAGAGAAAGGATATATAAAATGAAAAAGATATTATTTGTAATTGCATTGGTTATTACAATGGGCTTCGGAGCAAAAGCTCAGTTAGGCCTCACAGATGCATTCTTCAACGACTGGGCACAGAGCGACTTGATGCGCGACATCACACTCGTTAATCTTCCTAACGAGCACGGCCTCACCACCGACGTCCCTGGCGCCCCTCTCGGCAGCGGTCTCTTAGTACTTACCGCTCTGGGCACAGGATATGCAGTAGCACGCCGTCGCAAGAAATAACCTCATCTGTCGTTTCGACTGGAGCCTAACCCTAACGGCTTCAGTCGAAATGACGGGGTTATTTATTCCTTAAATAATTCTGAATGAGATCCTAATCGTACTAATTCGATTATATCATTCTCGGTGTCAATCCATATTAACAAGAAATCTCCCTGGATATGACATTCCATGCAACCTTTGTATTCTCCTTTTAAAATGTGAGGATAATATTCTTTAGGAATCGGTTGCTCGTTTTGTAACAATATCAGCACTTCTTCAAGAGCTTCCAATTTTGCTGTATTGTTTTTATATCGTTTTAAATCTTTCTTAAATCTGGTTGTTGGTTGTAAGGTTTTCATTCTTTTTCGTTTAGAATTTCATTGACCATTTCTTTAACATCAGAATATATTTTATTTCTGTTGTTCCCTGATATTGCCTCTTCAATAGCAGATTTTGTATCATCATTAGGCTCGTGATAAACAACATCAAGAAGAACACTCTCAACATAATTGTTTAGTGTTCTATTGGCCTTTGCGGCATTTTGTTTCAGTTTCTCGATAAGATCAGTCCTGAGACGAAATGATGTAGGTTGTCTTAAAACTGTTGTTTCCATAACTGTATTTTTTTGTATTACTTTCGGCTGCAAAAGTAATACATTTTTTTTAAAAGTAGAATACTTTTTTAAAAATTAATTAAGCATGATGCTGGATTAATGAGAAGCAGCTCGGCTCTTATTCACTAAAACAACGCCGGTGAAGACAAGGACTGCAGCAGCGATCTTCTGCCATGTGAGATGGTCCATGCCAGTGGCAATGCCCATCACAGTGGCGATAATAGGCTGCACATAGCCGTAAAGACTGATGACCGTCGGGCGTAACACCTTCTGCCCTACCGGTATCAAGAAATAAGCGACGAAGGTGGAGAAAAGAATCACAAAACCAAGCTCGAGAAGGTATTTCACAGGCATAACAGCCATATTGAGACCAACCAACTCCTTGATATCTAACGGGATAGCGACGACAGCCGAGAAGAGGAACATCCACTTCATGAAGGTAACGACGCTGTATTTTGTGATGAGTGGACGGAAAGCTCCGAGATACATGGCAAAGAAGATGCAGTTGCCAATCATATAGACAATGCCCATGGGCTGAGTCTCGGTGACACTGCCGCTATCGACACGCACGGTGTTGAAGACCAGGAAGATGACACCCAAGAAACTCAACGCCACACCGCCGGCTTTCTTCCAGGTGATAGGCTCCTTTAGCACTATTGCCGCAATGAACATAGTGAAGATAGGCGTGAGCGGAGTGAGGATGCTGGTGTCGAAAGGCGTGGTCATGGTGCTCGCCTTCAAAAACGACCATTGGGTGAGGAATAGACCGAACATCGAGGCAAGAAAAATCTTCGGGAAGTCCTTTAAATCGACCTTTTCTTTCGGCAGAAACAGCGACGTCAGCCAGAAAAGCACAGCAGCACCTACCGCACGAAAGCAAAACAAACCCATCGGCGATATCAACGCCAACATCGACAAATCCCTGCAGATGATGATGTTGAAGCCGAAAATCGTGTAGGCGAAGAAAGCTGAAATATGACCGATTGTGTTTTTCATTGCAGCGGCAAAATTACAAAATTAGCCATTAGGTATTAGCCATTAGCCAATAGTTTTTTTCGCTAATGGCTAATGGCTAGTTGCTAATGGCTAAAAATATCGTATATTTGCAAACTGAAAAATAAAAAAAATTAGAAAGATGAGTAGAAAAGAAACCCCGGTCCTACTTCTGACCGGTTATCTCGGAAGCGGAAAGACAACATTGGTAAACCATATCCTTTCAAACAAGAAAGGCATCAAATTCGCAGTTATAGTCAACGACATAGGCGAGGTAAACATCGATGCCGACCTCATCCAGAAAGGCGGCGTGGTGGGAAAGAAAGACGAAAGCCTTGTGGCGTTGCAAAACGGCTGCATCTGCTGCACCTTGAAGATGGACCTCATCGAGCAGCTCAACGACATCATGAAGATGGACCGTTTCGACTATATCGTCATCGAGGCGAGCGGCATCTGCGAGCCTGAGCCGATAGCACGCACCATCGCCGGAATCCCGAGCATGGGCAAGGAATACACTCAGTTCGGCACCCCACGTCTCGACTGCATCGTGACAGTGGTCGACGCCCTCAGAATGAAAGACGAGTTCGGATGCGGCGACAGCCTCAAGAACGAAAACATCGACGAAGACGACATCGAGAACCTAGTGATTGAACAGATTGAGTTCTGCAACATGGTCATCTTGAACAAGGTGTCGGAGGTCGAACCTAAAGAACTCGAGCGCATCCGCCAGATTGTGAAGAACCTCTCCCCTGACGCCGAAATCCTCGAATGCGACTACGCCAACGTCGATCTGGACAGAATTATCGACACCTACATGTTCGACTATAACACCGTCTCAGGCTCAGCCGGCTGGATTAAAATCATCGAAGGTCACGATGAGCATGACGATGACGACGATCATGACGATCATGACGATCATGAACATCATCATGACCACGAAGACCATGATCACGAGCATCATCACCACCATCACGACCATGATGAGGAAGAAGGCGAGGCTGAGGAATACGGCATCGGCACCTATGTTTATTTCAACAGAAGACCTTTTGACACTTTGAAGTTCAACGATTACGTGCTGAACAATTGGCCGAAGAACATCATCCGTTGTAAGGGATTGTGCTATTTCGCCGACAACCAGGACATGTCGTACATCTTCGAGACCGCAGGCAAGCAGAAGAAGCTCTCTGAGGCGGGCTATTGGTTTGCGACCGCGAGCGAGGAAGAGCTGCGCCAGTTCGTCGAACGCGACCCGAGCATCCTCAAAGACTGGGACGAGGAATACGGCGACCGCATGGAGAAAATCGTTTTCATCGGACAGAAACTCGACAAGGAAGCGATAAAACAAGCGCTTGACAGCTGCTTGTTTTAGATAACAGAGAACATATAACAGAGGGCGCAGGGCATCTGTATTGCTTTGCGCTCTTTTATTTTACCCAAAATATCCTGTCAAACCAAAATTTTTGTATCTTTGCATCAGGTAATAATCAATATTTAGTAACCTTTTAATTTCATAAAAATGGATGTTTACAATTTGCCAGAGTACATTGAAACACATTTGTCTGGAACACGATTTAACTTCAAAATCCCAACAAATCCTAATAAAGAATACAGAAGTGAGCGGAGAAATATCATAAAAATAGGCTATAAGCTGTTGTTATCAAATCTTAAAGGAAACAACTTTATCAAAAACGATTTTTTAAATGAAAACATTTACATCATTTGGAAAGAAAGTTTTCAAAAAGCATCTAATAATGCGACAAGACTATGGCAAACAACATTTGCTGTCCTAAAATTACCAGTGATTATCAAAAACGCAAAACCTTTTGATGAAAATTACAGAACCTTTGATATTAAAGAAGGTAATCAAAAAAAGAATCGCTATGTTGAAATTATCAAACTAAGACACTCTTTTAATAGCAAAGTGCATAACTATATGAACTTTACAATTGAATTAGTTATTGGCAAGAAAAATGACGGGCGGAATATTCAATACAGCTTGGAGTACATAAAAAAAGCGTGTAGTTAATCCTTGCAAAAGCCGATCTACACGTTTTTCTCATAAAAAAGACAGTTAAAAACCAATCTTTTCAGGCTGCAAAGATACAACAAATTTTTTGATTGTCAATAGGTTTGACAAAAAATCCACAAAAAAAGATTCCCCGTTATTACAAAGATTGCAGTTGGTATATATTATGTATTATTAAAAATAGTTCCGAGAAGCCTAATAGCTTATTAGTTTATAGAGAAAATCTCCTTTGGGAATACTCAGTTTCACAAAAGTCGACACTTTCTTGCCAAGATCTTTGATTGAACCTCCAATGAGATAAACGTCGTCGTCAATGATTAGGAATCTGTCGTGCGATTTGCCGAAACGCTTAATGTTTATTGGCTGATACTGAGAATTATGTTTGGCTAAATCTAGTTTCAGATTCTCAGAGATATGAGCAGTATAAATTGTGGCCAAAACTCCGTCGGCTCGTTTGTTCAGCATCTTCAAAACCGAATCGTCAACATAGTTGTCAATAAGGATGATTTCTTTTGTTGCTTTTCGAACCAGATCCGATATAAAAGTGTAAGCATCAAAGATCTGACCGTCATAGAAAATTCCTTCATGAGGTGGAAGCTGACCTTTAACTATTGTATCAAGTTCTGCTGTTTTCTGTTTCAAATAAAAAACATCTTCTTCTACTTTTTCAACACGAACATTTATTGCATTAGATCTAATGATATGATTTTTTATTATAACGTTAGCCCATCTTCGAAAATCTACTCCAACCTGAGATTTTACTCTATATCCAACTGAGATGATAACATCTAGATTGTAATAATCCATCAAACGTTGCACCGTTCTACCACCTTCAGTTTGAACTGTTGCAAAATTTGCAACTGTTGAATCCCTGTCTAATTCCCCCTCATCGTATATATTTCTTAGATGTCTTGATATTGTTGATTTATTACGTTGGTATAATTCGGACAAATTGTCCAAAGTTAGCCACACAGTATCGTTTTCCATTAATACTTCTATACTAATTGAATTCTCCGGCTGATAGAGCACTATTTCGCTGTTATTTTTAATCGGTAACATAATTTTAATTTTTAGATACTTGTTGCAAAAACACAAAATTTCTCTGATTGTCAATAGGTTTGTCCAAAAAATCCACAAAAAAAGATTCCCCGTTATCACAACGGGGAATCCAAACAAAACTAAAACTAAACATGTTAGAGCTACATTTTTTCATAAACCCCTTGACAAACTCGAAATTTTTCTGTATCTTTGCAGAAATTTTAAAATTAAAATATATGAATAGAGAACTAATTATCAAACAAAGAAGCCTTAGAGAAAACAGAAGAAGTTTTAACAACTACGTGCTTGAGAAAGAGTTGAAGAATAGTGTAAGTCCTGAGGAATTCAGGACCAAGTTGGTGGAATGTGTGGTCAAGCAGTATGAAAACGTACACTAATTCGTTAGTTGATGAAATTCTTACATTATCTTATCGTGCAGATACAATGCCCCAATTAATATGGGATACGGCGGATGTCCATCATCCTGATTCAAGGCGAATGCTTGTGAAACATGGAAGACTTGCGGTATTCTTCATAATTTACAAAGATTATGTTATTGTTTATGACATAGTTCCGTCAAAATTATTTACTAATGAATTGCCCAAACCGGAATAAAATGTAAAACTACACAAAAAAGATTCCCCGTTATCACAACGGGGAATCCAAACAAAACTATAACATCTTAAAATAAATATTTTGAAACCTTTTAACGTCACAAAATGAAAATTTTCAATTAAGTTATTTGGTAATAGAAGAGGCTAACGAGTGGGTAATTATATTGATTCGATATGTAAACTATGAATAAGAAAATTGAAAAACAAAAGGCTATCAATGCTTTAAAGAGGGTCATCAAAACGAAAACTGATGAGGAAAACGCTTTTTTCTGTAGTTTTGGTCCAGTATGTTTGAAGTATGGTGAGCCTGGCGATCCGGAAAAGAACTTTCGCAAAGGTTACGGAATAAGCCATATAATTGCAAAACGCGATTACGAACATGCAATGGACAAAAAAGCTTTCCCAGAAACAGGATTACAGCTTGTTAAAAAGCTAATGGACGTTATTGTATATGGAAAAGTGGCAAAAATTGTGCCGTCTAAACAGTGTATCCATTTGCAAAAAGATGGTCTCGAGGCGGTAATATCGCAAAACTGGCACGGAGATAAAGTCAATTGGCTGCTTACAGGCTGGAGGCAGGTATTAAAAAAACCGCCAGTATAAACTAGCGGTATTTTTTTCGATGAACCAAGGTGGGTTTGTGCCACTTTTGGCCTACGCACAAGCCGCCTATATTTAGTCGTCGGCAGGTGGGAGCGAAATGCACTGCAAAGATACAACAAATTTTTTGATTGTCAATATGTTTGACAAAAAAATCACAAAAAAAGATTCCCCGTTATCACAACGGGGAACCCAAACAAAACTAAAACTAAACATGTTAGAGCTACATTGCTGTAGCTTTGGGGTTATTGTCATTTCGAGCGAAACGAAGTGGAGTCGAGAAATCCTTATTTTTCGGGAACAACCGAGTAAAAGGATTTCTCCACTCCGGTCGAAATGACATCTTATTATTTCTTTCTCTTCCTAGCCACAGCATATCCTGCACCGAGGGCAGTGAGGACTAAAAGGCCGCTGCCGAGAGGAGCGCCTGGGTCGCCTTCAATCTCGCCTAAACCTCCGCTAGGAAGCGTAAGGGCGAGAGTTGTTCTCCAGCTGTCGTTATTTGATGTGCTCCAGTCGTTGAAGAAAGCGTCGTTTTTACTTTGTGCATTGGCAGTAAGGCCAATTGTCAAAACTATAGCGATTGCAAATAATATCTTTTTCATTTTAATGTCTCCTTTTAATTTTAATCATTAATTCGTCATTTCGAGCTTGTCGAGAAATCTACTCCTATCACTATCTTACAACAATTTTTTGAGTTTTAACTTCTGATCCGACAAGTCGGAAAATGTAAACACCGTTACCAGAAACGTTAACTGTTTCAATACCATTAACATTCTGTTTTGAAACCATTCTTCCGGTAACATCGAAAATTTGCAATTCGCCTTCACCGTTGACGATGATATCATTGCCACTTTGATATGCGAAGATATCGTCGCTATTGGCAGTGTTGCCTGGTTGATATTCCAAACGAACAATGAAACGGTTATCATTATCTGTTGGAGCGCCTATGAAGCTGTATTCGCCATCGAGAAGCATATCAACATCCTCGCCTGTCATTCTATCGATAACGTGGAGATAGCTAAACTCTCCCCTAGCCTTGTAGCTTAAGGTATACTGACCAAATGTCTTTGCCTTGAAGTTAAGGTTAAACGACTTGGTGTCGTCGCTCATGTTAGCAACGCCATAGCAATTGTTGTTGTGCGAGATATAAAGCATAGGAGCAGCTTCATTCGGGTGGTCGAGCTTGCTCAAGCTGACGCCTTTAGCAAATTTGGCTAATGCCATATCCTCAAAATTGTTGCCGTTGATGGTAAATGCTATCTCGTCTGAAGCGGAGTCTTTGCTTGTTGGAGCGTTGGCTTTATCGGCAATCTCAAGAGGTAGTCCACCAACTGCATCAGTTTGCAATATGATGCCCATACCTGGAGTGATTGGAGTTGAGCCATCGCCTGTTTGCCATGTTCCATCATTTGCAAGGTAATAGAAATTTGTACTGAGGTGACTAGCGTCTATAGCAGCTCCAGAACCTCTATAAATATTATGCGGATATGGATTTCCAATGAGGTTAAGGCCGTCTAATGAACCCGATCCAGAGCAAGCGAGCATTAAATCTACTTGACCCTTTGTAGTGTTGCCTGCGATAGAAAGAGTTGTTCCGTTGTTACGATAAAGGTAACCTTGTCCAATGTTCATTTCAGTGAAGCCAGCTGATGGGTGGTTGGGGTCTTCGTCTTTTTTCTGATTCATCCATTTTCTTGAGCCTTCGTTGTATGAGAACATATCGTATTTTGCAGGTGTGATGCTTGGGTTTTCGCTGATGACAATGCTATTTGTTGAGCCTTTATGCACTGGTGTTGAGATGGTGTAATAACCGTCGTGGCTGACAGCTGTAGGTGCTGCTGTAATGTTTTTCTTCACCGTTGCAGCAACTGAGTTCTTGCAAATAAGCTGACCGCCGTCTTCGATTGTGAGGGAGCCACCAGAACCAATACTGAGACTATATTCATCCATATCAAGTATGGCACCATTTGAAATGACTGTTGGAGCTGTTAAACTAATATTAGCTGTTGCTGTTGTTGTACCTACAGGATACACGTCTTGTTGAACAGTAGGACTATAATTAATCCTTATAGAATTCAACGTAACAGTTGCATCTCCGTTAGTGATAAGAAAATATGTATACTGTCCACCTGTAAAATCATATGTACGAGTAGTACCAGAGTTTTCATTAGCATTAATTACTGTTCCTCCTGTTGGATTAGCAGCAGTACCAGCTTTTACAGTTAACGCATAACCAGCATCATGTGTAAGAACAATACTGGTAATTCTACCAATATCTTCATTGTTATACATGTAACCAACATTTCTTTTAAACTGTATTTTTGAACTATAATTAGCAACATTATAAATAATAAAATCTATAGTTTGCATAGTCCGTTCAGTAGCAGATTCAGGATACTTTGTAGGAAAATCTGAATAGGTCAGTGTAGCAGAACTATTTCCACTCGCTCCAAAAATCGCATACAGCGTAATACTTGCAGTTGGAGCGTATGTTGTTGAATTAATAATACTGCCATTTCTTGTTGTACTCCAACCCATATGTGTATATCCAGCCATGCTTGCTGCAGGCAATGTCACACTATTTCCACTAACAACCACATCTGGATCGATCACATTAGTACGCCCATTAACATCATATGTAACTGTATATTCAGGCACCCATATTGCATACAGGGTAACATTTGATGTTATATCGAAATTAGCGGATGGATCATAATTTGTTCCATTGCCATCATTTTGTGTATTCCATTTGCTGAATGCATATCCATCTCTTGTAAAACTATTAGATAACACTGTCACATTATCATTGTAATCATAATCGTTATCATCGGCTGTTGTTCCAGTGCCGCCATTGGCATCATACGTAACATGATAATATGGTTTCTGAGTAACGGTAACGTCTTTTGTAACCTCTGATTTTGACGTATATGTATATGTCAATGTTATTGTTGCTGAACGTTCCGAAACGCTTGTATTTTCGGTTGTTGTCACAGTAACTTTTTTAGTACTGGAGTTAACTTCAACATTAGTTATCCAATCCACATCTGATTTTTCAGCTGCTGTAAGCTCTCCACCTTCCACTGGATTTGTAATTGTATAATCAATAACACCAGATAATTCTGAAGCTTTAACCATAATATTATCAGCGTCAATTACAGGGTCTGTTGATGTAGTAGCCCAAACTGCATATAATGTAGTGTTTTCGCTAATGGTGAAAGTATCACCTTCATTATATGGTGTTCCAGAACCATCTGCTTTGGTATTCCATTCAACAAACTCTTTTCCATCAGGTGCTGTAAAGGTATTATCAAGTACCGTAACTGTTGCTCCTGATGCATATGGACTGTTACTATCAGTCATTGTTCCCGAACCACCATTGCTGTCATATGTTACAGTATATACTTTTCTATAGAGATATGCTACAACTTGCGAAGAAGTATAGCATGCAAATCTAGGGCTACCCGAATTATATTGAAGCTTTCTTGAGCTATCATTTGCATTGAGAATGGAACTTGTTGAAAGGCTCCATTTATAAGCATTGGTTGATGGCGTTGAAGTACTAAAATAAAGATTATTTCCACTTGTCCAACCTAGATATTTACTCGAATTAACATGTTTGATTGTGTAGTAATCTCCACTTTTTTCAATCAACACCTCATAAGTAGAATAAGAACCCGTCACAGTATTACTAGAAATACTAACTGTAGCATAGCCGCCATAATTATTACTTTCACTTTGCCCAGTAAAAACGACATTACTTCCGTCAGCAACAATAATATACGTTCCACTCCAATCAGAGGGTGCCGATGTCACTTTTTTGTAAGTTTCCCCCACTGCATTACTTGGTAAAGTAAATTGGATTGTCAGCAGCATCAGAGCTGCCACCATAAATGTAAATTTTTTCTTCATGTTTTTGTTAGATTTTAGTTAGTTATTTTATTTTCTTTGTTTTCTTTAAGACAACCTTTAACTTCCTTAGGCGGCTGCCTTAAGGGCATTAACGGCATTAATGGCTTTAATGCCCTTAAGGCAGCCGCTTAACGCCTTTAATGAGGCCGCTTTTTTCATACACTCCAAACTTCAAACTCTCAACTTTATCTGAGATTTATTCACCAGAGGTGAATGCTTTCGCTTCGCTCAGGTCTCCACTCCGCCTATCGGCTCCTGTCAAAATGACGAGAGAGCACAAATAAAAAAAGGCGTTTGCCGTTCCGCTTGCGCCCACCAACCTGTCAAGGGTACCCCTACCCTGTGTATCTGATAAGCACGAAACAACTCACGCCAGAATGCGCGAGCTTTTCGCTTACTTATTCCGATACTTTGTAAAATTGGGGTAATTCTGACATGTGGAATAAGAGCGCAAAGCTCTGTATCTTAATAATTTAGATCAATTATTTTTTCATCATCTTCCTGTTTTACGATGTATAACCTCAATGTGCAAAAATAGTATTTATTTTTATATAAGGTGATGTTTTTTTTAAAAAGTTTACTATCTATAATTTAGTATGTGAGATATATTCATCATTAAAAGGTTTTCCTAAATTTGAGACTTATGGCATTTGTGATCAAATTAGAAACATTATTCTCTGTTATCTGTTATCTCTTTCACTGCGAACGGCAACGCCAACAGAAACGTCATCGCGTCAGCGACGGCCTGCGTCATCTCAACACCTTGAAGCCCGATGAAAAGAGGCAAAATCAGGATGGTGGGAATGAAGAAAATGCCCTGCCGGCCCATCGATAACAAAGTGGCTACAAACGTCTTACGGGTGGTCTGATACATCATGTTGGTCACCGTGCTCACCCCTATGAGCGGGAACGAGATGCATTGCCATCTCAACACCCTCGTCCCTATTTTTATCAACTCGGCGTCCTCGCTGCGGAAAAACCTGATGAGGTCGGGAGCGAAGATGGCAAAGGTTATCGACATCACTATCAGGATGACGGTGGCGAGCTTGGTGGTGAAGATATATGACTTACGCACGCGCTCATGCAGCCCGGCGCCGTGGTTGAAACCGCAGACAGGCTGAAAACCCTGCCCCACTCCAAGGATGATGGAGAAGGCAAACATCATGATACGCGACACTATCGCAAATGCCGCGATAGCACTCGCCTCGGTGCCCGGAGCAGCGTAAAAAGCCGCATACCGGTTCAACATTATGGTGCTAATGCACACAAAGACATGACGGCACAACGAAGGCATGCCGCCGTTGAAGATGTCGATATAACTTCGTAAAGTCGGGGTGAAATTTCTGAATCTTATATGCACGTTGCCGTTCATCTCAGTGCCGAGAAGCAGGATAAACCATCCCACCATCTGGCTGATGCAGGTGGCAAGAGAGGCACCCCTAACACCCATGTCGAGCACATAAATCAACAGCGCATCAAGGATGATGTTCAGCACCGCGCCGGTGGCGATTCCCACCATAGCATAACGCGCGTTGCCCTGCAGCCTCAGCTGGTTGTTCAGCGTCAGCGACGACATCATGAAAGGCGTTCCGATAAGGATAAACGTCAGATAATCATTGGAATACGGCACGATGTCGGGAGTAGCGCCCATCATTCGCGAAAGCGGAGAGAGGAAGAAAAGTCCTATTATCGCCGCTATGGTGCCTATCCCCATCGACGAGAGGAAACCCGTCGCCGCCATCTTCTCTGCCGCACCGTATCTCTTCGCGCCAAGCGCCGTCGAGATGTAATTTCCCGAGCCGTGACCGAAGAAAAACCCTATCGCGTTGATGAAAGTCATGTAGGCAAACGACACTCCCACCCCGGCAGTAGCCTCAGTGGAGATATGTCCCACAAAAAACGCGTCGATGATATTGTAAAGAGCCGTCACCATCATGGAGATGATAGTAGGAACTGCCATCTTCATAACCAGCTGACGCACAGGACTTTCCGTCATCATAACATAACGTGCGCTGCGCTGCT